>Ga0116231_10001977_pt1 | contig 42739 bp, 31 predicted proteins | sample S1TSphgellanicum_2_FD_89695 | JGI IMG/M metagenome (GOLD analysis project Ga0116231, IMG submission 89695) | Host-associated microbial communities from peat moss isolated from Minnesota, USA - S1T2_Fd - Sphagnum magellanicum MG | ecosystem: Host-associated > Plants > Peat moss > Unclassified... | reverse complement strand
TTCAAATCACTTCAGAATGAAGCACATATGATAAGATATAAATAAGTAAGTGTTCGACCATAGACAGGTGATCGATGATGGGCCGGTCTACCCGAAACCCATGTTATCCAAGTTTGCAAACTTTACATAGACACTCAAATTGGGGATGAAACAAGGGATTAGAGGGTCAAACTAGGGACTGAAAACAGGGTAACTTTACGAATAACTCTGATATCATGGAGATGTATAGAGCATACACACCCTTGCTTTTTAGCACCAGGGAATTTTTATTTATTTAAATTCACCCTGTTGCAGATCAAATCTTCCCAGGTGCACCTTCACTGGGCCCATTCTCAACCCATTGGGACTTCCTTCCCATGGATGATGAGGGTTCACCCTGGCAGGTAGTTTAGGGTTTTAGGGTTTACTTGGTTCACTCTAGCCAAAAACTCAAAAACCCTTGAAGAAGTGTCACCGACCTCTTATTGGGCCGACACTCTAAGGGTTTTGAGTTTTTGGCTATAACCCAGATTGGGAAAATTTTGGAAAATTTTGTTTTTTTTTCTAGTGTAAATTCGACTAATTTTTCTTTTTACAAAAAATTTCGCCATAATTTTGTATGAACAAATGAAAAAAATAAATTCACAGGCAGGTAGGTAGGTAGGTAGGTAGGTAGGGAGGTAGGTACCTACCTAGCTAATTTGAAATGCAGTTCTTTTCTTATGTTATTAGTTCTATTTTGAGTAGGTAGGTAAGTAGGTAGGTAGGTACCTTCAGTAATTTCTATTCTTGGAAACCCTAATTTTGGGTGTTCACAGTAGCGCTAATTATAATGGCGGTGAAGTCCAACAGATTTGCGATGTACGCGTTTTGCTCGTGTGCTTCGTTTGCTCGGTCGCTTGCTCGGTCGCTCGATCGATCGATTTCTTGCGTCTACAAAAATGAGATGAGCAGTTCTGTTGTCACAATCTTTGTGGGGCAACAGTAGTAGATTTCTTCTTCTTTTTCTTGTACTCGAATATTATCCTTCCATGGTCGTTTTCTTAATTTATTATTGCTAAGCTTTTGGTGTCGTGGAGTTTTGTGTTTCGGTGTGTACGCGTGTTTTTTTTCGTTTTTTTTTTTGGCTTGTGTGAGCTTCTGGTTTTTTGCCACGCAGCTCTCAAGTGAAGAATTTTGCTGGTACGTATGTTCATCTTCTCCTCGGTTTCAATTTGTACTTATTTTCTTCTACTGCTCTTGAATTCTTCACTAGGCATTTCCTTACCATTTTGCGCTTTCTATTTTGTGCAGAGAGAGAGAGAGATAGAGAGAGAGAGGCATACACACACACACACACACACAGAGGGAGAGACAGAGACGGACGCACACATACGGAGACAGAGAAGGGAACAAGAGGTTTGGAACGAGGATATCTGCAACGATGGAGTGGTTTAAGAAACAGATCGGGGTTGGAGGAGGGGGAAATGACGGTCTTGCTTCCTTCATAGTGGGATCTGACAAATGGATGGGCAGCACGGCCAAATACAACAAAGAAGATGAAGCATCAACTTCCTCATATCAACCTTCGCCACTTGAGGACAAACAGTTGCAATCTTCTTCTTCTTCTTGGAAATCTAATAGAACTAACGCTGCTCCACCAGTTTCAGAAGATGTTCTTTCTGAAACTCTCAGGTCGCATTCGATGGGAGAGTCACTTGTGAAGTATCCCACAATTGACACAACATACACTAGTCCATGGAGGACTGATGCTGCATCGGGACAATTGGTTGCTGAAGAACCGACTCCTCTTCGGTCACAGTCCATGGGAGCTTCTTTAAGAGAAGTGAGGTACCCGACAGTTGATCCATATGCCCCTGACTCTAGTGATGCTAGAGTGATGAACAGTGGTAGTCATCTGGACAAGCTTTCTTTCTACCCTGAAATCTATCAGGGTGGCGAGCAACAAGAAGAAGAGGAGCAATTGTTTGAAGCTGATGTGCCTCCAGGAAAAGAGGAAGAAGTTGAATCTCGGGAAGAATGTTTAGTCACAGTTCCAGGTGCCATTGTCTATCTGATTGATGACGAACAGAGCATCCATTTGGCAACAGCACATTTCTCAATTGTCCGGATCACACAGAAGGGAAATGGAATTGTTGTGCTTGTCCGTGTTGGCAATGATCTGCATTGGCCTTTGATGAAGGATGTGCCGGCTGTGAAGCTTGATCCCACCCATTACTTCTTCTCGGTTCCTGTTCCACTTGTTGTTGATCACACAGAAGAAGATACCAAGAACAGCAAGCACAATGTTAGTAAGCATTCTTTTTGTCAACTCCAGTTTTCTGCTTTCATAGTTCATCTAGGTTTGAAGCTTGTAAGTTCTTCAGGAGACGAAAAAAATTCATGAGAGGAGATGCTTGGCTGTGATCTGGTCTTCTCCCTTTGTTGGTTGCAGGATTTTAATCTCCCAAATACCTACCAAAGGTCTACTTGAAAGATCTTGCTCTGCCTGAAGTTCTGTCTACTGATATTAATGGGTTCCTTCACTTTTGTTACATTGTATATATGGATCAGCAAAGAATGAAAATAAGGCTAAATGAAATTGAATCTCACAGTGAATCTAATCATTTTTCAGCAAGGAAAACAGATGACAGTTATCCAGCATTAGGAAAATTGCCACCCTTCTTGGGATATGGACTAAGTCAGTGAGCTATTGTTCATTGCACTGGTTGCAGAGTCGCAGTGGGCAAAATGAGTCTGAAGTCCTGAACTATGGAGTTACATTTCCAGTGGCTGGACATGAGAAGTCACTGGAGGAACTTGATACATTACTGGGGCAGTACACATGCTTTTCATCCCCAACTCTTGTGCATGGGGATAAACAGAAAGAGAAATTTCTGGAGAAAAGCAGGGAAGCTGAAGGGTTAGCTGATCTACCTGTTGTTTCCAAGGAACACAAGGTTTCAAGCACTGGGGAGTGTGGTCCTTATGGTGGAATGGTGGTACCTGCAGAAACTGTCTCCAGTGATCCAAAGAAGGTAGTTGCAAGACTTTCCTTTTGTATCATCATCAATTCTTCAGAAACTGATTCATACTGCTATGTCTTTTTATGGTTTTTTCTGATACTTGTGATCTGACAGATGCAAGTCACAGAGCAAAGTCAAGCTGCTTTTTGGACAACTATGGCACCAAATGTGGATGACTATGGATCCAGTGCTGCAAGGATGATAGCAACTGGGTCAGGCCAAATCATAAGGGGCATTTTCTGGATTCGTGATTCAACAGTGGCACAGCTTGAGAGTGGCAGTATCTATGTACAGGGGAAAATAAAACCAAATGCTCAGCCCAGTAATATAAGTCCACGTACTCTTCGTAATCTGCGACGGTAATTTCTTTTCTCCTTTCTAGCACACCCTTATGAAGTTTATTGGAGAGTATGCTAGCAGATCGTTTAAAGCTTTGATGATGAGCCTGACCATGTTCACATCATGATTTTCTGGGTTTCTACATTGTCAATGCAAGAATCAAAATTAATGGTGGGATTAAATACCTTTGGAATTCACCAAGAAAGCACACAATATCCAAAGATTCAAGATCCCAGTTTGGATTTTGCAGAGTGAGGAATATGTCAAAGGCAACTGAGAATGTGGCCAAGGGTGTGCTCTATGGGATAGTGAAGACCGCTGGTTTCTTCTCTGGAGCAGTTATCACATCAAGTGTAGGAAAGAAATTTTTCAGGTTGATGCCTGGGGAGGTGGCATTGGTATCCCTTGATGCCTTTGGTATGTCAATTCTCATCTCAACTGTGTTGAATGCTACATCTTGATGGTTTGTATTCTGATGGGTTTTCTGCCACCCTGAATGTCCATATTCTGATGTTTGAATGTGTTGAGGTAGTCTGTGGAGCCAATTGGATCTTTTTATAGAAACCTGAGTGTATTGCAATTTGGTGTTTTCCAGCAAAGCTGTTTGATGCACTGGAGAAAGCGACAACAGATGTCTTGCAATCAACGTCTTTGCTGACACAAAACGTTGTTGCTCACAGGTTCAGTTCACAGCATTGTCATGTCCATTCTTATTTTCTCTTCTGTTCATTGCTTTTCAATTGAACTTGCTGAATTGCATTGATGCATTCTCTTCCTTCTGCTCTACACTGCCTGTGCACAAAAGGGTTTTGGATATTTTTGTTGCCAACAACACTCATCATTGGTGGAACCACAGATATGGAGAGCCAGCTGGCAAGGTCACAGAGGAGACATTGGCAACGGCTGGGCATGTTGTTGCAACAGCTTGGACTGTCTCTAAGCTCCGGAAAGCACTTAATCCAAAGGAAGGTATCAAACCCACCACCAAAACAGCTTTTGTCAAATCTATTGCGAAGAATGTTATCACGGGTGGAAAAAAATAGATTGATAGAGCCGAGATGCTGGAATGAGTTCTTCTTTCCTCTCCCTTCTAGACTAGGTGTTATCAAGTAATCATCCCTGGTTCAACACTCTGCAAACATGCAGCCCATTTGCTAGAAATAGAGTTCACCTTTGCTGTCGAAACATGTAGACAGATATAGCTTTGAGGCAATCTGCATTGATACACAAAAAGATCACCTTGACCCTAGGGAAGAAACAAAGACATTATCTCCTTCCTCATCAAGAATGCGTTGGGCGATTGTGATTATTTTAGTTCGGTGATCATTCCAGTTCTGTGATCACATTGCAACCTTTGTTTACTGCAACAAAGCCATGGATAGTGTGTTTGAGGATTTTATGTATAAACCCAAAACCCAAACATGATGAAAAGTTGGAAACTTACGCCAGAGTAATTGATGTGGTTGTACTTGAAAAGAGTTTCAATAACTTCTTTTTTGTCTTTCGGTGGTGTTGTGCGTGGATCCATGCTAAACCAATCAAAGTAGTAGTGAACATTTAAATACCCAATTTGTTTGCAGTTTACAGAGACCTCATCAAGGGTATTTTAGTTTAGGCTGTTTTATCAGCATTGATGGGTATTGACAAAATCAAATACCTGCCCAACACTGGGTTTTCCCAGGTGGGACTGGGCAGAGTTATCATCCTGTCTTCACCTTGTCTTTGGGCGTCTGTTCACCCCTATCCCCTCTTTGAGTGAGGTCCGCAAAGTAAGGAAGTTCTATTAAGTCTGGGTATGAAATGCAGAAACTCAGCATTTGATGCACAAGGTTCGAGGTAATTATAGTAGTTGTACATGTAGGAGCAGTGAAAATATATGTAGCAGCAGCAGTGGGGGGTGCTAAGGGAAAAAGGAAAGAGGGGGTCAAGACAGGATGAAACTCAGTTTGGCACAAAAAAATGGTGCATTTCTGAGATTTAACCCCCACTTGAAGGCTACTGCAGGCTTGTTTTAAATTGCACCCGGTTAAAAAAGGGTTAACATTAAAAGGTCGTTAAAAGAAAAAACCTGCATTAGCCTTTTTTTTGAATTTCACCGGTTTTGGACCAAACTCAGGGTTCTGGTGCAGTGTTTTCCTGACTTTATGAAAAACTCTAAAGTTTGGTGAATTTTCTCAAAAATTTAGAAAAATCAGTCTTATTTTGCACTAGAAAAACAAAACAGTATTGGGTAGGTACCTTGTTGCGGCTTGTTCCGGTTAGTAAAAATTGGACTAGAACTGGGTTCTCTACTTTTTCAAAGAACCTGAAACCACTCTAATTATTTATGATTTTCTACAACTGGAACCAGAGGTGCTTCATATGAAATCTAGAACCACCCAAACAATTAAGCTGCCATTCACATCTCCTGTTTACCTCTCCTATTAATTAGACAAGGTGCCTCCGAAGTTCCATTTTGTTTTATTTTATTTTGCAACACGCCAATTTGATTGGCCCATCACTCAAAAACAAAAATGAAACTATGTAGGCGCCACAAAATAGAAGGTTCTATTTGGAAGTATAGAGTACCTTCTCTTTGGCTCAGATATATAGGTGAAAGGAGGACAATATTTGCCAAAGCATATGGGAGAAAAGTGAGGTGCTGTGGAGAACATGTTGGGGAACACATTGGGAACCATGGAAAAATGAAAAAAAAATCCTCCCCCTCTCCCCCTCCCCCCAAACATAAAATGGGACAAAAGTATGGCAACCTTGAGTGCATGGTTGGGCCTTCCCGTTGGTTGGATGAAATTTCATTTCCCAAAAGAGTTGTGACCATTTTTGGCCTGGGCTAATACACTACCTATTATTAATTATTAATTATTAACTGTTAATAATTAATAATACTAATGAATAATATTTTATCTCAACACGGGGGCCTTGTGTAAAAACACAGCCACTCGCTGGTTCCGGGATTTAATGTCGTCCGGAATCCACATATCCATGGACACATTTGTATAACTCTCCGGAATGTGCGGGGCTCCTTTTATCACGTGCGGTTACCCTTCCGCGTCACTCCCGTACCAAAGAGCACGTGTTGTCTGAAATGCATTTTCGGCAGCCCACTGACGACCAGCAGTCAGTAAAAACAGATTCTCTCCCGACCGTTGGCTGGCAACCAAACCACAAGACTTGTTCCATAGTCCTTGTGAATCACCGACCGTCGGTCAGAGAGACGAACGGAACGACGGACGGACGGACGACTCTGCCACCGCCTGTCCGTCGCCCCCGCTTCCTGCGGGAAGAGAGAGAGAGAGAGAGAGAGAGAGAGAGAGAGGCAGGAGGGAGGAAGGGAGGAGAGGAAGCGCGAAGCTCCGGGCGATGACGAAGAAGCAGATCAAAGAATTGCATGCATGTGGGTTCTATGAGTAGCTAGCTAGAAAACTGCATCTTCATGGGTTGTCGTTGTTGGTGCAAGTGAGCTTGCTTTTTGGGTACAAGAGGAGTTGCAGATTTTTCTGTTTTTTTCTTTTCTTTTCTTTTTTTTGGTCTCTGAAAAAGAAAAGAGATGCAGTTTCGATCACAGCAGACTGCAGAAGTTCTGTAATCTCGTCAGGCTGCGTGTTGTTCTACAGTGTAGTAGTTGGGGGGGGTGAAGAGGAATATTATTGTGGGCCGCGTGGTGGGAGGATTTCTGATGAAATGCTGTTCTGAACTCTGAGGTTTGGATCTCGACCGCGTCAGATCGACAGTGGCGGTAAGTCGTGAAGAACAGGATCATGAGAGACACAGGCAGACTGACTGAGATTGAGCTTGCTGTGGTGGGTTTCCGATTTCTTGCTTGGACTTCATGAAATGATGCAGAGCAGACATCGATTGCTTCCAAGTTTCATGATAGTACAGGACCAGGTTTTGAGGTGGAGATAGTGATGAAGATGATGGGATCATGAGACCAGGAAAGAAAGTAAGGAAGTAGTCATGGGGGCCTGCAGCAAGAGCGTCAGATATGACAAGGGTTGATGATGGAGATGGAATATAAGCTGCTGCTGCTGCTGCTGCTGAGGAGGGATCATTAACGTCTGAGTGCAGGGTTGTTGTACTACTGGGAAGAGTAGAGTAGTAGTTCCCCGGTGTTGCAGGGAAGTAGTTTGAAGATTAGACATCTGAGGAGAAAGAAGGAAGGAAAGGTATGGAAGGCTCCATGAATTTTCGCAGTTCATGGGGAGACGATGAGTTGATGATGCTGGAGGCGTTTATGGAAACTGGAGGTCATGCAGGTGGCTACAGCAGCAGTCCATTGCGGAACAACAATTCTTCTGTGGACACCGGCCAGAGTACTGATTGGGCTGGAATCATTGGCGAGACTCCTCTTCAACGGACGTTGCAGTTTTTGGTGGAGAACAGACCTGAGAGATGGACATATGTGATTTTCTGGCAGCTTTCGCCCACACCAACCGGAGACATGTAGGTTTTTGTTCTTCCCCCCTTTCTCACATCATCATCTCCTGCAAGCTCACATTCTTTCTTTCTTACCTTTCCCTGCACTCACTCGCACACCCATGCACCCATCTATAATACCCTGCAGATGGAGCTCTTCCTCACAGAGTCATGACCACTTTGCAATGACTTTTGCTGCTGCATGCATACATACATTTGTGTGTAATACTAGACTTGGGTACTTACGACATTTTTCCATTAGGTTGTTGTGATCACAACAGCTTTCCATTATGATTATTCAACTAGCTGTGCTCCCAGTCATCTCATAGCTCTGCTACTTGTCAAGCATTGACCGATTGCATGAGCTGCGAGTCAAACTGTGACTCACCATACAGTGACATCTGTCCTTTTTTCATGAAAGCATGTGTGTTCCCAGAGTTCCTAACATGATTAATTACATATATTCAATGCACTTGCAGCTCTCTAATGAAAAGCCACTGTTGCTGCAACAAGAAACAAGGCCCTATGTCAGTGGCTTTCCATTAGGCTGCTGTGATCGTAGTTACATTGAGTGTAACTGTGATCACAACAGCTTAATGGAAAGAGACCCCTAGTAGCAGGAGGAGAGTCCTCTGAGTTCTAGACTTGTGCAGTCTGATGATTCTCTGATCCATCATGGTATCTAACTGCTTGTTGCTCCTGATCATTACCAGTGCAAACACATGGTCATTCATTCATTCTTTCTTTCTTTCATGCTACAGGTTGGTTTGGGGTGATGGATACTTCAAAGGCAGAGAAGAGGATCAACTGGAGAATGCCCAATTGCAGAGAGAGGGAGTACAAGAAGAAGATCAACTGCTCAGAAGGCAAATACTGGGAGAATTGCAGGCGCTTGTAGGTAGCACAGATCAGGATGATGCCAGCGCATCACCTGGGGTTGATTATGTCAGTGATACCGAGTGGTTCTACCTTGTTTCCATGTCTTATTCCTTTCCGCAAGGAGTTGGGTATGTCATTCAAATCACTCACTCACTCCCCTTGGACCTTACTCTCGATCAATTTATCTATCGATCAATGGATGATGCCTAGACTAAGATCTGTATTCATGAAGACTTCCTGTTGTGCATTGTCTAGATAGAGAGACTTTGTCCAATGCATGCATGCCATCCATCCATCCCAGGTGGTCCAAACAAGCTTTTCTTCCTACTTCACAATCTTCTTGCCAGGCCCTGCCACAGCAGATCTTTCCTTGAATTTCAATCAACCTTCTCTAGTCCTTGTTGCACAGAGTCTACTTGTAGATCACTAGTTTTGTTTTGTCATGTGTGTGTGTGTGTCCCCTCCTGCATGGATGGCTTTTTACAAGAGTTGTGAAATTCATGATCATGAAGTTTGGAGTGATTGAGTCAGCAGAAATTTATGCAAGTTGGAGAACTTTTTTTGCAAGTGAGAATTTAGTGTTGGAAACCCCTTTTTTGTCTGCTGGGTATATAGTACTCCAGGTCGGGCATTGGCTACAGGACAGCCTGTGTGGCTAATGGAGGCAAACAAGGCTTCTAACCAAAGCTGTACACGGGCTCAATTGGCAATGGTACCCAATCACCACCCTCCTCCTCCTGCTGGGCATAAATTTTGTTGCAGTTGTGTCCAGACTACAATCACAAACACTCCAATTTTGCTCAATTGCCTCTTGCTTACTGTTTAATATTCTTCCGGGCCTAGCTGAGACTATCAGAGAAAGCTTGATGATATGTTGTTAATGCTGGCTAGTTGAAGAAGTGCCTAGCTGTGGTTGGAGCTTGCTCATGTCATCTGCTTGAGTTTTCAGACTGCCATTGAAACTGAAGAGCTCAGCCCAGCTCATGTCAGAGTGACTTCAATACTTGGAAGTCTCAGACATTAAGACAAATTGAACTCTTAGATATTAATGGTTAAATTCAAGGCAGGAAATTGAAGATGGGTTCAAGGTTATAGAGAGAGAGAAATGTCAATGGCCTGAGTAGTTGCAAATGGATTAACTCTGACATTTGTTTGGCAATGTGGTTTCACCCATGGTTTCTCTCTTGGTGGGACAGAGGGCTGGCATTCAGGTAACACCATAATACCATGTGTCCATTTGTTGCTTTTTATGTAAGAAGTTCTATGATCTGTCCATGTGTTTGATGCAGCAGCATACAGGCTGTATTAATTGCTTGCAATCCAGGATCCGAGTGTTGTTAGTTAGCCTGCCTTTCTATGCAGTTCATTGAGAACAATCTGAAGCTTTTTTGGACTGAGCCAATTTGTATTTTTCCATGTAATGCCTGGTACTATCATCATAGAGCTTGTCATTAAAATGGGTGGTTTTCTGTTGCAGACACTACTGTGTGTACCAACAGGAAGTGGTGTGGTTGAACTTGGTTCATCAGATCTGGTGAGTGTCAAATCCTTTTGAGCTGGGCTACTTTCTTACTGCTTCTTGTGACTGGAGATCCCTGAGGAATGATTTAGACATTGTTGTTTAGCTGGTCTGTCTCATGTTCTAAGCTTGATAGTTTTGTCTACAAGGCTTCTTAATCCTGAATGTGGGAGCTTCAATGGGCCCACCTTGTCCTCTAATTTAGTTTAGTTTAATTTATATTCTCTTATATACTTAAGACTTGTCTTGTTTCTCTCTTTTTGTTTTTCCGCTCCTCTTTCTTTCTTCTTGGTTGAATCTTGGGCAACCTTTTTTATATCCTAGTTTCAGTTTTGCCAAGCTAACCAGCATTATGGACGAGACTTCTCATTGCTGCCAGTCGTGTGACAGACTCAATTCTAGGACCCAAGTTGATCACAAAGAACCTTAAATGCGTAAACTTTTATGGAGAGGCTCTCGATATTTATTAAGATAAATTCCTCCACTGAGAACTCCATCCTAGTTCACTGGACTGTGCAGATTGATGAGAACTGGCATGTTGTGCAAAACATCAAGAAATTGTTTGATGAGACAGCATGGGGGTTCAGTGACATACCAGCTAATTCGTCCATGCAAGTGAATCCTGGGGATCTGGATTTCTTACAGCCAAGCTTGAGCAATGCAACTCTGACAGCTGTAACAAACGGATCTATAACAAACAACAACCCTGGCAGTTTAATCAGTGCAGATTCAAGTGTAGATGCAAAGGATTCTAGAAGACATAATTTCTCAATGGAGAAGATGGGTTCCTCAATGGCAAGTACAAACATGGACTCCTTTGACTCCATTTGGTCATCTGAAGATTTCCCTTTGAGTGATGTACTATCAGCTGACACTGTCGACAAGGAACATGTGCTTCCTGGGTTGTCACCTTACATCGTAGATAGATCGCCCCTACGTGAAGACAGGCACCACCCCAGCTTACCAGCATCAAGTGCTCCCACCCTGATTCGGAGTTCCATCTCAGAAGTGCAACCATTGTTGGAGCAGGCTGTAATCAAATCTTCTCTTCCACCAGATTCAAGGCCACCATCAGCAATCACTAGGATAGAAAGACAGCCTCAAATCAACCCGCATCCAATCAATGGAGCCTATCCACAGCAGAAGATGGATGTTGAGGAGGTGAGAGATATTTCTAAACATTTTGAGCTCGGCTTGAATCAGACTTCCATGAGACTAATCCAGCCAGTGCCAGAGGAAAAGGTGACTATTATTCATGCAATAGGTGATGACATGAAGATTGTAACTGAGAGACCACAGCAGGCTAGTACCGTTTCAAAGTTGCCAGAGCAACAGCAGCAGCAGCAGCAGCAGCAGCATATCATAAGAGTGTTGAAGGAATTTCCTCCTGCCACCCATGATGCTATTGGGCGCTCCAGTATTGATCAGTCAGAACTTGATTGTATCGAGTCTGAAGCTGAGGTGACTTTCAAAGACAGTGCTGAGTGCAGTTTGAGCATTGGCCCCAGGCCTCCTCGCAAGCGTGGTCGCAAGCCAGCCAATGACAGGGAGGAGCCTCTCAACCATGTGCAAGCTGAGCGTCAACGGCGAGAAAAGCTCAACCAGCGCTTTTATGCACTGCGGTCTGTTGTACCCAATGTTTCAAAGGTAGCCCCAATCAACCCCCAAACTCATCCTCAAAGCAGCAGAATGTTGTTGTTTGAGCTTTTACTGAAGTTGTGAACTTGGTTCCTGAAGCTGTCAATCAAATGTGTTGACAGTCTGGACATCTGAATATTCTTTTTTGTTTCCTGTGTTGTGCTCTCTCACAGATGGACAAAGCATCCCTATTAGGTGATGCAATAACCTACATCCAAGAGTTGCAACATAAGCTCCAGGAGGCTGAATCTCAGCTCAAGGAACTCCGGATCAGTCATGCAAGGGGGGGATCGTCAAACAAGCCACCACAGGAATCATCACCAGTTCCTCCTGTCATCATCACACCAACGGCAACCGACTCCACAAAAATGCCAGGATTGATGTACCCAAATTCTGAGACAACAAGCATTAAGCCAGGTGCCACAGCTGCATTCAGAGAATTTTCAGTAGAAGAGAAGCCAGCAGTACATGTGCACATCATGGGACAGGAGGCCTTGATTCGGCTGAGCTGCTTGAAGCATATTTATTCAATTGCTGACATAATTTTGGCTTTGCAAGACCTACATTTGGAGGTTAAACACTCAAACACGTCTGCCACAGAGAATTCACTGCTACATGTTGTGATTGTTAAGGTAAAAACTTACAGAACCAGAGCACCCAGATTGCTGCATTGCTGCTGTTTATCTTTTTTGAATCCTAAAGGATCTTCTGGCTTGAAAAACACAAATATTTGAATGAGATAAGCTTCTTATGAAGGTGTGTGTGTGTGTGTCTGTGTGTGTGCTGGTTGAATGGCAGATGAAGATGGCCGAGTTATTAACAAAAGAGCAGCTTCTTGCTTCACTGCAAGGTGCACTTCAGGTCAGAGGTATGGCGAAGCAAAATCATCAAAGCTTTCAAGGCACCTCTTGAAATCATGTTGTTAAGCTTTCTATTGTTAACTATGTAAAACTACAGTACTTGTATCTCCAAGCCTGAGTTGGTATCCATCCCGCTGTTTTTTTCATTCACTACTTGTAGCAGTAGCCCTTGGCTTTTATAGCCATGAAAAATCATGGGTGTGCAAGTGAACATCAGGGTGTAGTATATTATAAAGCTTTCCTGACAGGTTGCCAGCATCATCATGGTGTAGTACATGAAGCTTTCCCTTTAAAGTGTCATCATGGTGTAGTACTATGAAGCTTTCCTGATGGTTTGCAAGTGTCATCATGGTGTAGTACTATTGAAGCTTTTCTCATGGGTTGCAAGTATCGTCATGGTGTAGTATTATGAAGTTTTCCCAGTGGGTTGCAAGTGTCACCATGGTAGAGTTACTATGAAGCTTTCCCTGATGGGTTGGTCGCAAGTGATCATCATGGTGTAGTATTATGAAGCTTCCCCGATGGGGTTGACAAGCATAATATTTGCTAGAAGATTTTGCTTGAGCATGATGGCTGTAGCTAATAGGCGAGTCTGCTGATTCTTCTTCTACGTACAAGTCTCATCAGCTGTGCTTATTTGCCTGCAACAAATGTACAATCAGTGACTTTGCTGGATACTTCAGAAAAAATATTGGTTCCAAGACAAACCCATCCTCAATTGCTTGCTTACCATCCCACTGAAGATGTAATGAGCATATAGAGTGATATCTGCTTTGTTGTAGCTTGTTCTGTCTCAGACTACAGAATAAGAATTTCCTTTAACGCATTGCTCATGCGGTTCACGTGAGCTAGAACCAAACCGCAGGGGATTTGGACTTGCAAGCGAGGGAATCAGAGGAACATTAGGTCTTCCTAATGTCCCTCACTATTGCTTGTTGCAATTTTGCTATTCCTTATTGGCATTCTTGTCTTTTTGTTGTCCCCAACCATTTCTCATCATCCTTGGTGTTTTTCAAGTGTGTTTTTGTCATTGACCAAGCTTAGGTGGTCTTTGAACCAAAACAGCCCATCAATCCGAATTTTGTAAGGCATATATTTGGATCAAGAAACTTTGGAAATTTTAGACTTGTTTGGTTTGAAAATAACATTTTCAATGAAAATTATATTCTATTATTTTATTTTATTTTATTTTTATGTGTATTTATCATTCGATTTAATCTTATATGTATATATATACAAGATTTCATGATTAAAAAACCTAACCTTCTCAACATGGGTGGTACATATTGCATATACAATGTTGGATTACCATTCGACTAAGTCTATTTTGTAGGCACACATTTGCATAAGCACGATATATTAACATGTGTTGGAACTTGAATTTAAATGTTTTTTCAAACTAAACTTAATAAATTTATACTTCTACACATTGTAGTTTTCACATGAATGATTAGCCATAGTCAATAAACACATTTTAATGTAATGAGGTTGGATGTTTATTATGATTTCATGAACATGAGATGCTAAACACACACTTCAGAAATAGAATGATGAGAAAATTTAGATGAGATTATCTTAGGTTAACATGAATTAACATGTTTTATTTAACTCCTCATAAAGATTTTTGGGGGTTGGGGGCCTGGAGAGGGTCAAATTTCCATTGATTTAAAAAGAAAACAAAGTTGAAGGGATAACTATTTTCAATTGATTCAAAAAGAGAAAGCAATTGGAAGGGGAAAAAAATGTTTATCCATTCCAAAGAGAGTGTGGTTAAAAAGGGCAAAATAAAATGTCCACCCCAAGTCATGTGTGGAGTTGACATTAAAAGATTGTTAAATGAGATTTCCCACTATATTAATGAATTTGATGTTTAATATCAGTTTATGAAGTCTAATTAATTTCATAAACATAAGACTAATAAAAATTAATGTAGACTTGTCAACTTTGATAAAATGTTTTGATGGATATTTACTTTCAATGTTGACTTGAATAAGTATGTTTGTAATTTGAATTGAAAGGTGTTCACTTAAATAATTTTTAAAAATTGAGTTGAAATCTATTTAAATAATAAAATTTATTAGTGATTTAAAATTTATATTCTTAGTTTCAATTACAACTATTGATAATTTTTTAAAAATATAACAATATAATTATAATTTAGTTACGTAGTTATAAGTGAATTTAATATTTATTTATTTATGATTTTGAGTTTCAATACAAACCAAAAGTTACCATAATAATTTGATGTTATCATTTGTTGGAGTTGAGAACATTACAAAAATTAAATAATATCAAATTCATTAAAGAATGTATGGATTTAGATTGTGGTTTAATAGATCAAAATGCATGAAGACATGGTATTCTTTTCATATGAAATCAAATGTTGAATTTAGGACTTTCACAATTTGCAATCATGATGTTTAGGTCAAGAACTTAAAAGCGTAATTGCTGAATGAAAAGGTGAAAGACAAATGCATTTGAATGTGAACCATGCACTCTTAAATAATACCATGCACAAAGAATCTCAACAAAATTAGAACCTTGATGTGATACATAGTGTTAGTAGGTTGAATGACATGTCATTTATGGTTAACAAACAATTAATTTAATCAAAATATTAAAATTTTGAAGAATGTAAAATTTGAAATCAAAAGCTAGACTTTGAGAATGTTTCAATTACATAAAAAATGAAAAATATTATAATTATTATGATAAACTTGTATGGTTAAAAAAAATCTTGGTGATTTTAATTTGCAATGTCTATTGACAATGAATTGAATATATTGAATTAGATTGCTTCATTTTTTCTTCCTTTTTTTTTGCCACCTTCTTTGTTTTCCTCTTATCTTCTTATAAAACTTCTATGGCTACAAGTCATTCATCCTCCCATGCATTTAATTCAATTAATAACACACATTGAAAGAAAATTACAACCCCCACAACATATTCATGGGATGTAACAAGCACACATGACTTAATAGATTCATAATATTTTAAAGATTAAAAAACTACATTTTATTACTATCGTACATGGTTAACTTTAACATGTCTATAGAATAATTAATGGATTTTGAAGATTTCATGTCAAGAATAAAATATTCATGAATATTCCAAAAGACTATATTTTTATTGACAAAATTTGATCCTCTGAAAAATTAACATTTCAAAATTACAATATTTATATATATAACATAATTAGTGTGAAAGATGCCAATGTAAATATAATGTAGGTATATAAAAATGACATGCATATACAATAGAAATTATGTAATAAAGAAAATGGATTTTTTTCTAGCATGTCATATTTGCACAAGGGACAAAGATCACCAAATGAATTAAAATATATATACAAATGATTTTATGTCATCAAGTTGTTTTTGTTTTATGACAAAATCTTCATCTTCCATCCTTTTCTACAATGTCAATAATAATTTTAATGTTTTCAATAAATTGTAAGGATATATTAAATTCGTATAAAAGGAAACCACCAATTTTTATATTTTATGTTTTATACGATTTATCGTCAAGCAATGACATTTGTAATGAGGAGGATATTGGTCATCTACACATATAATTAATGATATTCCAAATTGAATTTTGAACTAATGAATTTCAAAAAACCTAATGAATAGATTACAAACTCAGGCCATCAGGAATACAAAGAATGATCATTTTTATTCAATAGAAGATTTGTGCAAAATGTCATTTGATTATTGTTACAAGATTGTGTTCATAATATGAACAAATGAAATAAAATAATTCTGTACATGCCCAACATTCATAAATCCTTATTCAATTTTTTGAAAATTTGATTTTATGTAACAACAAAATGTCAAACATTGATTTCAAAAAAATAGCATTTGCAAGCATAGCTTTTCAACCATTATTTGATGATCTCTTTTCTTTCTTATTATTGAATTTTCAAATTGTTTTATCTTTTGCTTCATTTTGTTCAAATAATTTGACAAATAGGTTGTTGTAAAATGTTTCGATTTTTATTTTTATTTTTTAAAAGATAAATACCCATGTCACTTAGAACATGCTTGTAAAGATATAAATGGGTTCACATCATATGACTTGCGCTATATAGTAACAATGTGATGCATAAAATTTAATAAGATTGTGAAACACACATCAAAATATTTGTTAGCCAAAAATAAATGAGTTAGGAAGAACATTGAGGAGAATATTGCATTCTTCCTTTTTGGTCCATTAAATATTTCAATTGGCCTGTTTTAAATAAAAAGGTGAGGTGAACATCACTTATTGTGTAACACCTTAAGGGAGTGCAAACCACAACAAAGGAGAATAAAATATGTGCATGCCCAAACATAAAAAGTTAATGAAATAAATGTTTTATCATAAATCACAATCTACTTGATAAAACACAATTTTAATATATTAAATTATATGGTCAACTTTCATTCTTGTTTTTTTGTTCATAACACATTTTCATTGGATCATTACCAAACTCATTACATGCTTTCACATTTGTTCTTTCATGCCTTTTATACATCCAACTTTCACATAATATTTACATAATTATAAAAAATCATACAATTTTGTACAAATTCCTGATCTTTGAACGCAAAAAATGCTAGAGAAGTAAAGAGGAGATTGAGTACCATAAGTAATATCAAAACACCTACATCATGGTTGTTTATGCATGTTGAAAGCAAAGACATTTCTCCATTCACTTTTTGCATTGACATTTACTTTATTAACAATATCTTAAACAATGTTAGCATATCCACATGAAGCCTAATTAGACAACACACATTCATATGTCAAATGACATGACATGTTAAAATAACCTTGATATAAATTTATTTCATCCAAAGGGTAATAACCATATGATGCAATGTGTAACATGTAATAAATCCTACTTATTTGCACAAATACAAGGAAAAGAAAAATTCCCCAATGGTTCTTGAAATGTGAGACACTAATTCATTCCTCTATGAAACTAAGATGCAAAATGGCCTAGATATCGCAAAAGACATTGTTTCATTCCATTCAAAATATATTCCAACCCTACAATTGTCTCCTCTAAACCAATTCAAGTGTAATTGTCAATAGAAATCTAAAAATGAGGGCTAGTATTGTAACTTAGGGTCAATTTTTTTTAAATATAGATTTATTTTGTTTTTCTGATTTAGAGTATTCTACTATATAATGTCATAAAAGTAATGATATGATTGATGTCATAGCATGTCACTTTCTAGCCAATAATTACTTAAGATCCCTTAGTAACTTGTAAACATGTCCAATTTATCTAGTGTTCATCATAGTAGAATTATTTGTAAAGTCACACAATTAGGGGGCAAAAATGCCCAGTTTCAGCATAATAGGCCATCAAATGCACAATTGGGAATGAAAATTTTACAAAATGAAATAATTGGGACCCAAACTAGTTTTTCCACCAATATTGGTGGTAAATTGAATTTCATCTTGTCTTTCCTTTTTCATGAGCACCTCCACTACTACTCCACATATTTTCATTACTCCTCCTACTTGTACAACTACTATAATTACTCTTGAACCTTGTGCATTAAATGTTGAATTTCAGCATTGAATCATATTAAGATTTAATAAAAATTTCCTTACTTTGTGAATACCATTGAAAGAAGGGATAGGGGTGAAACAAAGGGTGAAGATAGGGTGACTTTAAGGATAAGTCTATTATGTTAATCTTATTATTCTACAACAATGTTGCAATTTGGATTTGAATTTGGGTGTGAACCAGTATATTCCCAATTCTTAACCATTAAAGATACACAAACTTAGGTGCACAAATGTGCAAATTATTTTATGTATTTATCCAAAGCCTATTACTTCGAGTGGTTCATTTTGTATGTATTGTTGTTATTATGTTATTAAAAACATGGGCGTCGTGTTGTTTTGCATTACCAGCAGTGATGATGCATTGGCATAAATCAAAACATTAATGTATTTAAATGTTACTTAAAATAAAATATTTTTAAAATAATTAATTGCCATATATTGATAATCCATCATGACTACATAAAAGGATAACTTTTATGATAGAAGATTCATGCAAAGATGTTTCTAATTATTTATGATATGAAATTTGGATTGTCAAACATGTTATCATCCCCATAGATTGTTAATAAGCTTTGATTTTCTCTCTCTTTTGCCAAGAGATGCATGAAATTATTTTAGTTCATTTCTTCAGAATATTATGTACACAATCTTGGAACAATGATCAAATGACATTTTGCAAATATAATGTTTTGTAAACACTCATAAATCCTTATTCAAAATTTTAAATGGATTTTATATGAAAAAAATGTTACATATAAATTTCAAAGATAATATTTTTTGGAAGTATATTTCTTGAGCCATTATTTGTTCACTTTTCTTTTGTACTATTGAATGTTCAATTTTTAATTTTTTAAATTAAAAAGTAATCATTTAAGTGTAGATTTTAAATGTTTAGGTTTTTTTTTTTGAAAGATTAATGCCCATATCACTTAAAGCGTGTTTAATAAAGGTATAAGTGGGTTGATATCATATGGCTTTGTTTTATAGTAATGATGTGATGCATAAAATTTAATCAAATTATCAAAACACATATCAATGTTTTTTTTAAACCAAAAATGAATGATTTAGGAAGACCATTGAGGAGAATATTGCATCCTTCTTTTTTGGTCCATTAATTATTTCAATCTTTTTGTTTCACATAATACATAAATAATGAAGTGAACTTAACTTTGTGTAACACCTTAAGTGAATGCAAATCACAATGAAGGAAAAAAAAAGTATGCATGCCCAAATATAAAAAGGTGAAAATCCTTTAAGGTGTACCACACATGACAAAAAAGGCTTAAACCTTATTGTAGTCCTTTAATACGTTATATTTTGATCCCCATAAAAAATAATGAATCAAATGTGTGAAAAAATTAAAAAGGACTGTATGTTAGACCATAACAATTTTAAATTCCATCATAATCATCCATAAATGTGTTTTTACATGGTAAAAAAGGACTATGTAAAAATGACAAAAAAAAGGTGACGTTGTGACAAAATTTTGGTACATCTTAAAAAATTTGAACCCAAAAAATTCATGACAAAAAATGTTCAATCATAAATTTTTAAATGTTTTTTTTTTTTTTCCTTTTTCCTTTTTGTAAAGCTTTGATGGCAACAAGTCATTCATCTTCACATGCATTTAATTCAAATAACAACACATGAGAATATAGTTACAACCCTTACAACATATTCATGGGATATGGAAAACACAAATGATTTAATAAGTTTGTAATATTTTTAAAGGTTTCTTAAATACATTTAATTAATGTAATACAAAGGAAACTTCAACACATGTTAATGAATTTTGAATATTTCATGTCAAGAGCAAAATATTTTTGAATATTCGAAAAGATTATGTATTTTCCTTCACTTTTTTTTGAAAATTTAAAATTGAAAATTAAAATATTATATATATATCCATATATATATTGTCAAAGATGTCAAGGTATTGTGTTAATAAATAAAATGAAATTTTAAAAATGACATCCATGTACAATAAATTATGCAATAAACAAGATGGATTGTTTTCTTTTAGTAAGTTATATTTGCATAAGGGACAAGGATCACCAAATAAACTTAAAAAGACATACAAACCATTTAATATCATCAAGTTGTACTTTTTTTATGACAACATTTTCATCTTCTATCCTCTTTTGCAATGCCAATAATAATTATAAGGATATCCATAAGTTGCAAGGGTATTTTAAATTCATATAATGATAAAATGGCATTTTTGAGTGTATAAAATTTTGTAAACACCCATAGATCCTTATTCAATTGTTGAAGATTGATTTTATAAATAAAAAATATTAGATGTGAAAAATTTCAAAAAAAATTGTTTGCAAATATATTTTTTCAATCATTATTTGATCATTTTCTTTTGTATTAAATTGGATCTTCAAGTTGTTTTTATCTTTTGTTCCATATTGTCTAAATAATTTGACAAATATGAAGGTTTTAAGTGTTGAGGATTATTTTTTCCTCTTTCAAAACATAAATATCCATGCCACCTAAACACATGTTCAATGCATAGTTTGTTGTCATATGGCTTGTGTTATATAAGAATGATGCGATCCATAAATCTTAATCAAATTATCAAAACACGTATCAAAATAAGTTCTTATCCAAAAGAAGGACATTGATGAGAATATTACATTTGTCCTTTTTTGGTTCTCTAAATCTTTCAATTGCTTCTTTTCACATAATGCACACATAATGATATCAACATCACTTGTTATCTAGCACCTTAAGTGAGTGCAAACCATAATGATAGAGAAGAAAATGTATGCATGCTCAAATATAGAAAATTCACAACAAAAAATGTTTTTATCAAAAATCACAATTTATGTGAAAAAACACAATTCTACACAACTTAATTCTATTGTCAACCCTCATTCTTGTTTTGTAATCAAAACACATAATTTTCATTGGATCATTTACCAAACTCATAATGTGTTTTCACATTTGCTTCCTCTTTCCCTTTATGCATACAATTCCCACATAATAATCTAGTAACAAGTAATCAAAATTGGTGTATGGGGGATTTTTTGGAATCCTTTGTATGGTCGTCCATGGACCATTCCAAAAACAATTTAAAAAATAACTACCTCACTATTTTTCCTTCTCCACCAATAGGGATATGAAAAAATAATTAACATGTGTCTTTTCGTGTCCATGACATATATATTAATTTAAATAAAATTCAACGATGACATAAATAATGATGAATTATTGAAAACTAGATGAAAACACAAGAAAAACATAAAATAGTTGATTGTCACTAGTAGTGCACAACAACATTAAGCTCAAATTTACATAATTGCAAGAAATCACACAAAATCATAGAATGTATGATTTATGAAACAAAACAAAGTAGATAAGAAATTGAATACCATGCATAGTATTGAGATGACTCCATGGTGATTGTTTTCACATGCTAAATACAAAGGCATTTTTTCATTTTCACCTTTTGCATTGACATTTGTTCTTTTGTTAATAATATCTTGAAAAATATTAACAACACATGTTCATGTGTCAATGACATAACATGTTGAAATAACATTGATATAAATGAATTTCAATGAAAGCATAATGATGATATGATGCAATTTGTAACATGCAATACATTATGCTTATTTGCACAAAGACTAAAAGTATTGAAAAAACAAAAAAAACACAAATTTATACCTATGGAACAAGAAAAAAAAAGAATCTTCTTGAAATGAAAAAAAAATCTTTAAATGAAATTAAAGCATGAACAACATTTCAATGCAACTTGAATTGAATTTGAATTGAATTGAATTGAATTTAACAATTAGATTAAGATTCAGTTGACTTGAATTCAAATTCAATTAAAGATAAATTGGATGCAAATTGGTAGAGAAAGTATTAAAAATCTTCTTGTGAATATGGTGTTGGAATGTTTTTTTTTAAAAAATAATAATAATTTGAAAAGACACCTTCACATGCCTCTTCACTTGGAAATGAGTTCAAAAAATAACTTTGAATTTTATTTTATAGTTGCTAATAAACTTGGATCTTTTACAATACACTAAAACCCTTTCACTTGAGTCACCATTACGATACACAAACTTACCTTGATGAGGAACATAGATGAAGGGAAGCAAAGAGACTATTCTATGGTATATAAAATTTAAAATGAGGACAAATTAATTGGCATTCATAGTTAGAACCAAATAGTGCCTAGGGAAATTTAAAGTTGATTGTGGTGCCACTTCAGGATTAGAGACCAATGTAAACTAGCTCTCATCATTGTGTGGTAGGGGTGAAAATTTGTGAACCCTAATGAAGCTAAACCATCATATCATGGATATGTTAATCTACATCTAATAGATATTATGCAAAGAAACATGATAGACAAGTGGGACATCTATTGTATTAAATATGTCCATCAATAAGTACAATCTTATAACTTTAATATTGCAAAATGTGGATGTTTACTTCTAATTTCTCAACATAGGCAACATTGTGTGATTTATTGAACTTTAATGTAGGGCACTATATGCTACAAATTAACTAATTATGTATTCTTCCCAAAGGTATATATATTTTAATATTTTTATACAAAACAATAGAAATGGGGGAAAAGGTCCATTTGATTTGAATTTCATTTCGAAAGGATTATATATATATTATTTATTTATTTATTTATTTGGTAGTGAGTAACAACATAGGCACAATTCTTACTATGTCCATGAAAATGCATTGGATGGATGCCAAGGCATTAGGAAGGACAAGCAAAACGCAATGAAAAGATAACAATTGGGATCCATCAATCTCCAATCGAGAAACCATATTTAAGCAAAGCGGTGTATTAGTGTGTTTCCCACCACTTCATCATTGTAGCCTTTGACATCAAAGCAAAATATTATGGTAATAAACCTTAAAAGTGCCAAAAATGAAAGAAAGAAAGAAAGCCAATGCTTTTATTTCATGAATTTTGTGATGTAGCCAAAATGGTGAGCATCCCAAAACAAATATTTGCATTAATTGACAACACATATGTAAAGAATGGGAACTGTCAAAACAATACCAATGGACATAAATGTGATGATTCTCCTGAAGAAAAAAAAAAAACCCCCTGAAATTTGGCATTTAGGGTTTAGGGTTTAGCTTTTGTTTTCCAAATTCTCAAGTCAGTGGAACACATTCGCACCTTGTTGATTTTGTTGAATATGGGATTCTACGATTCTATACCATTATTATATAGGACTCAAAGCCCCTTCACTCTTGCACTCTTGCACCTTATTTTTCTTAACCATTTTGTCATATTGACTGATGATATGCTCCACTCCAAGACAAGCTCAAAAGGTGTGATCATCGATTGCAAATTTGATGGATCCACTTTGGCTTAGAAGAATCCCTCAACAACAGTTCACAACAGTGGCCTGTGTATTATTTACTTTCTCAAATACAGCAGCACAACAACAGGAGGATAGGACACTTGCACATCGGGAGGAGGACTTTCATGAAATTATGTTTTAAGGTATGGTCACAAATTGTGGAATGCTTCATGGCTTTTTTCTTTCTCTCCAAATCCAGAGATTGGGAAAAAAAGGATACCCAGAGATCAGGATTCACTGGATGCTTTGCCCATAGATTGAGATTCAGGACTTTTCCTTTTTCAAATCCAGAGATTGGGAAAGAGGATTATGCCCCAAACATGTCAATGACCACTTCCTTCAATTTTTTGTGCATGCCAACAGATTAAAACTTTGTCAGTCACAAGAGCAAATCAAGGGCATCATCATGCTTTTTGAAGTTGCACCACCATCACCACCCCTGTGAGACTTCAAAATAATCCAGGGTTGTTGTGCCTGGGTTTGTTGGCCTGCATGTGTGGCAGGTGTGTGCATGCCTGGCTGGGTGTTTATTGCCTGTACAACATCACCATTTGGGCCAAATTTAGTCTTCACATCATACATTGGCCAAGAGCAATTGTTGCTCTGGTGAATGTGATGATGGTGTTAACTGTGCCTCTGCTTTTTTGCCAGTCATCTCATGTCGTCATTTGCTTTGCATTCTCATTGGGATCTCAAAAGGCTTGGTTATAAAAAGATGGAAAGCATGCCCATGACCTGCTCACTTGCTTGCTTGCTACTCGCCTTTGGTATCTTTCAGCTCATCACATTTTGTGGTTGTGATAGGGCTTCCTGCATACTGATCAACTTCTTCTTTCCTCTTTCTTGGAAGATGGATCACATACTGCATATAGATCTATGCGCAGTGTGGAGCCCCAAAATTGCTGCAGTCATGCATTCATGCACTGCATGCTCATGATCTGAGAGATCTGGGATTCGTGATTACTTTAAAGACCTATTTGTAATACCCATTTCTGCCTTACCGCCCTCCTCCACCTTTTTGGCGTTTTGTCCTTTCCTCATTAGATTCATGCAAGAAAACACAACTGGTGCCATTTCGACACCCTTTGGGTGTGTTGAAGTAAATGCAAGCTTTTCGAGATTTCCCCCGTGGTTGAGTCATTCCAGACCTGCTGCTGCTGCTTGGACCATTCCTTGCTGCATCCCCAAGTCTTGAAGATGGGGCAACAGAGTCAATTTCTTCTTTTCCCGGCCACCTCGGTGCAGGCTCATACTTTTCAGATCTTCCGGAGGAACTAGTTGCTCTATAAAGACCATCCTGGAGTTCGTCCATCCCTCCTCGCACATCATCATCATTGCTGTTCCTTCCATGCTGAGAGATCAGATCTTTCAAGTACTGCTCATCATGATGTGATAGTGGTCGACCAGGAAGTGACATGACTGCCTGAGGTGCAGGAGGCTGAACAGAAGGGGCATGTAATTGAGCACTTGAAGGCCTAGCAGCAGCTGTGTACAGCTGCCCGTCTTGTGCCATATGAGGCTGAGATGCTTGCATGAGTCCATTGGATATTCTGGCATTGACTGTTTCGGGAAAAATATCAGGACCATTTGTGGCCAGGGCTGTGCCAAATCCTGGGGGCCTTTCAAATGCAACATCCATAGGAGCAGCTCCAGGTACTACTGATGTCTTCCTTTCATTGAGACCAATTTCCCCTCCACTTGGCAACAATTCTTGCTTGGGCAGCACTGGAAAACTGGTGGCTATGGGAACCCACTGGCGTCCATTCACCCTTCTTGTACCTTCTGTGCCCAGCTTGGAACTTTCATTGCCTCCATTTTCCGGTGAATCCTTGCTTGAGAGCTGACCTGACAGGTCTTTCAGCATAGATGGATTTCTAAGAAACTTGAGAAGTAATTCATGATCAATCATCGTATCATCATTGGACTGTGCAAGGGCAGCATATGCAGCAGCAGTTGCTGCCATAACATCAGGTTCCATCTGTGTCACATGTGAAGGTGTGACAGTCGGGACCAGAGCTCCATTTGAAGGGTTTGATTTTTTTTGATCAAGATTGAAACTGGGAATATTCTCAGTTGCAGACATGGTGGACCCAACTAGACGAGAAAATCCCAAAGAGGGGCCATTGAAGTCTGCAGGAGCTCTTGTTCGGCCATTTTCATGGGCAGTTCCAGGCAACCAGTTTGCAACAACTGGCGTTGGCTTCTTTGCAAAATTCCCAAAGCCGGGCGGAGGAGATAGTGCTCTGTCACCTGTACATCACACCAAACATAATATTTTCAGCACCTATGAATGTACTTAGCAAGGAAGGGAAGTGTGAAATCAACCTCAAAGTACCAGCAGAAATTGGGTGTGATGAGAGGTATTGAAGGATAATTAATGCAGGTGGTCCAGACACAACTTGCACAATCAGGTCATGTGAAAAACCTCATCCAATGTACCTTTGGTTGCAGACTCTTGAGGGAAGTGAAGTCTGTCAACTGCTGATGTTAACCCATCATCTCGATCAGGTGTATCATCATCTTCAACAGGCACCACTGGGATGACAAGAGTTGTTTCATCATTGTAAGGCAGCTGTGGCTCTTGTGGCTCAGCTGGACTGCAAAATTCACACACCTCCCTCAGTTTTGTGACAAGCATCAAGTGAATCTCTATATGATTCCACAATTCATTACAAGAGACTCTGCTCTACAAGACACATTCATTATTGCTTAATATTCCAGAGTTGCCCAAATTTGCGTGCTCTCCAAGTTTGATATAGAGGACAACTTGACATCATTGAGAAACTATTGCTTTGCAATAGTCAGCCCAGCCATGACCCAGAGCCACACAACCTTACTTAACAAAGCAAAACATATTCAGAGCAGCATGGCTACATTCAGGAAGTAAGACTTTGTACCAACCAACAAGGACAATGTTCATAGGGCATGATTGCTTTTGCATTATGAGTTAAGACATTAAATACAACACATCAGCAGTGATACCTTGACTTCACTGAAGATATGAGGGGCAGTTACTGGGATCCAAAGACTGGGAAGATACCTTTCAGGAATGGACGAGGGTCGAGGATAAACAGCTTCTAGTACCCTAACCTCCCGTTGTCTCTGGACTGCAACCTCTTTACTTTCTCCACCGGCAACAACCCGCCATGATGGATGCAGATTGAACTGATACAAGTGACAAAACACAGCTTAAGTCATAGAGTGACTGCATAATCCTCTTCATGACATATCAGGCAAATCTCATCATCACAATAGGAACCAAACAGGATGCTTTAGGAAAAGAAGACCTGCTTTCGGCAATAAGTGACAAACCACTTACCACAGCAGGAACCCGCCAAGGAACCCATGGCATGACATCTGCAACTGCTGGTCTCATACTCATTGGTGCTGTAACACCAAAACCAGGAGGAAGATCGCTTGGTGATATGGGAACTGTTGCATGCATGAACTTTGTCTGTTTTGCCTGTAGAAGATCTTGATGGGCTGTTCCAGACACATCAGGTGCATCTTCAGCTGCAAATAGCCGCACCTGTGAACCAACAACAGTAAACAACAAAGGTTCTGTAGGTTCAATGGCAAGTTCTTTGCACAGAAGAGGGCAGCAATTCAAGAAAACAGATACAAAAACAGCAAGAAAAGTTTGAGTATCTTAGTAAGAAGAATCTGCTCCTCTCACAACTCTGAATACAGGTTGCAACACTGGTACTTAGATGGCCAGATGAATGACTTCACATGAGAAAGAAGTCAAAGCTCTTCCAAGCAGCCATCAAAGCATTATGAACTCAAAGAAGAAGCATCACAAAATAACCACCTGTACTCAGTTGTATTCAGATATCATCCTATTCATGCTCAACATGACTAGTGAGATTTCATTGAGGAAGTTCAAACCAAGCAGGATATGATGAGCAAGAATGCGCGATGTTTGATCTCTGCAAGTCAAAAGGCTATGTTGCTTCTGACATAAGAAGATCTATCTATCAAAACTTCCACTCAAACTGTCAAAGACTTTTGACAGGTTTATTGGGTAAATGAAATGCTTGGTTTTGGCTTCCAGGTCACAAGCACAAACATGTACTGCTTTTGACCAGGATCAGCATATGCATGCAAGCTTTCCAGAAGGATGTCACTGCTTGAAGGCTATCTTCAGTCCTGAGCTGAATTCTACAATGTGGCCACAGCACATCTTCATGCACCTGCATACTAATCCTTTAGTTCCACTGTGTAATAACAGTACTGCAATTACCAGCATATTGCATTCACCATTCCAAGCATTGCACCCAGATTATATCTACCTTCCAAACTATTCCAACAATCACATGTATGCTGCACTGAACAATCAGTACACCACATATAAGACACTGCACAGATGTCTACAGTCACTTAGGGTTCCCTGGAGATGCACTGGTGTGTCCCAATCAATGGCCAAAGTTCCCAGTTCTTGTTTATTGCTTCATTCCCATAACCAAAAAGATATATTGCAATGAGTTTTCTGCAGATCGGATCCAAGTGTCAGCTAACAGAATGATAAGGCAAGTATGAAGGACTATCATACTTCAATATCATACATGGCAAAAATACTCTTACAATTGTTGGTGTTGTTGACTACAGTTGATTCCAAACACAAGTGCACACACACACTTACTTAATCCTGAGTTCTTCATCACAATACTTAACTTTGATGCTAACTCATGAGACTACAAAGGAATCCCTTCTACATTGTTCCTCATGCTTGGATGGGTGCCTGGGTCATGTTATCCTTCCACCAAGAATGCTTGGATAGAGACAATATAGGGTCACAATCATTTGCACATCGAGTACTAGGGCCAAGATCAGATCTTTGCTAGATGTCGAATGTAGATGAACTACTTTCTAGACTAATTTCATGTTCAGATACAAAACATACAAACATTTGTCTCATCTAAAACCATGTCTTAGATGGATACTGAAGCAAAGTAGTACAGACTTGAGCAAAGCAGCAGAGCAGGTACCTCCACATGCAGCTCGCACAGCATGTAAATCATCGACACGCTCAATTTCAAATGTAATTTCAGTTGAAAGACATAGATAGACTCATGGGCTGGTGGCAAACAAACTACCTTTCTCAAAGCTCTAGCATCCATATTGGGTATGTATATTAGTCACAGAAACTTAGGGTTTCTCTTTGGACTAGAGCTTGAAATTTTGTTCAGGCAACTAGCACACAGACACATCTCCCCACCTTCAGATGCATAACACAAACATTCACAAGCAAGCACAAACAAATAAAAAGACCAGATGATCACTTTGCTTCAGAAACAAATCAATTAGATCTCTGAATATTATGCTCTGAGAAAAGGAACAGCCAAGCATAAAACTACAAAAGCCTGTGACAATCAATAGTGATGGCCTTTGGAATCCAACAGGGAGACACATTCTCTCTGGATTTTCTATTCAAGCTGGACATGGAGAGAGACCACAATAAATTATGATTTCTCCAGAAACAGAGGAAACCCTAATCCAGCAAGGCACTCTTAGAAAAAACACTTGCAGACTTTGGGACATGCAAAGAGACCACCACAAAACAGGATTTCTCCAGAAACAGAGGAAACCCTAATCAAGTGAAGCACTCTTAGAAAAAACACCCTGCAAACTGTAACGCAGATTCGTTGGGAAAATAGATCTCTTTCCTTGTTTGTGTAGCAGATTCTTGTGATTCATTTTTGTTGATTTTCTTGCAATTATTATTGTGGTTCAATTTTCTTTAAGAATCTCTTGTTGTTAAAGGGGGGCGAATGGCAAGCTTTGCAGTGTTTCACATCTCCGGCTTCCTACACTTGCAAAGAACGGAGCTGTTTTTTTCTCTTTTCTTTTCTCCGTAGTTGTGATCCAGATTCCGATATGCTGAGGAAGACCTTATCCAGCCCGACATCGCCCGGGGGACTTCCGCCATGTTTACTTTCACGGGGGAGGGAGGGAGAGGAGAGGAGGCCCAGAAAGAATCCTCGGTCACAAAAGGAGACTGCTCTTACGAAGAAGGAAGGAGGATCGCATCACCAGAAACCAAAAAAACGAACTAAACAAAACAAAACAAAGAAAAACAAACCTACATCGCAAGAGTAGAGAGGTCGCAGGAGGAAACATAGAGGAGAAAGATCTTATGACCTGACACAGTCTGTCCCCTGCAGCCCAGGAGACTTTCTTATTCACTTTGGCTTGGTGATGATGAAGAACAACATGTGGTAGTTTGTTCTGTTCCATTTGGTCTGCAGGCAGCCCCATAAGCGGCAGGCCCCCGAAGCCTGGCGGTAAAGAGGCCGTTGCCATAGCTGCGACAAACCCCGATAACCTCTCTCTCTCTCTCTCTTTTTGCCCCCTCCTCTTCTCCCAGATACACTATCTTTGCATTAAAAAAGACCAATACTGCAACGTTTTTTCCCAGATTTTTTCTGCGCGAGAAAGATTTCCCTAGAGTACAAAGCTTGTGGCAAACCCAGCGGATCGATTGCGAATTTAGATCGTGACTGCCGCGGTAAAGGACACGAAGTTCCGTGAGTGCGAGTGCAAAGAGCAGACGGAACGAGAAGCTCAGCCTCACTACCCTGCCTACCAAACCCTACCTCTGGTTCCGCACCGCAACCACGGTCATAGCCTAACGGTTAGGCTGGTAGGTAATAGGTACCTACCACTCTCAATTCGCCAAAAAGCCAAATCAAAAATTAAAAATTCGAAAAAGAAGAGATTCTAGCAGTTTTTAGTCGCCAGAAGTGAGAGAGAGAAAAAAGAAAAAAAAGAAAAAAAAAAGAAGTAAAACTCGTCAGATACGTATACTTGATTTTTCAATTAAGCAAGCCAAAAATATAGAAGGATGGTTAAAGATTTATACTATATTTCTGGTTTATAGCCAGATTTGGCTAAATCTTCCTAAAGGATGATCGCCACTTTTTTCGACAAACAAAACTGGTACTAGGTACCTCGTGTAATTGGACAACGGCGGGGTTCGATTCTCGCCAGCCACATAATCCTTTGTTGCTTAACTTAGTTTCTTTCCCAAAATAGTTGCTGGCTTAGCTGATGCTGCTGATAAGGTAGGTAAGGTAACTACCTACCTACCTACCTACCTACCTATCCACCTACCTACTACCTCTCCTATTATGATGGGTTTGTTACCTATCAATTTCCTACCTACCTATCCTATTAATAGGTTTTGTTGGTGAGTCTCTTTTTTTTTTTGCCAGCTATTTTGCCAAAATAATTCCCAAATTTGGCACAATTTTTAAGTGGTTATGGAAAATATTATTTTTATTTTGTTGTAACTTGTTATTATTTATTTCATATTGGCACATATATGTGTGTTATTAAGGGCTATACCAAGCGTAAGTATTGCGCTCCAATATTTTCAATTTATTTTGGTTTCTTTTTTCTTTTTTCTTTTTGTGGTTTTTTTTCCTTTCTCTTTTATTTTTTGGTAATTTTTTGAAAACCTCCTTCTCTCTCTTTCTCTCTTTTTTCAGAGTGTGGGTTAGAAAATGGTTTTGCCAATAAAGGCACCTCCCATTTAGCCACCCTTCTTTTTACCATCTTTTTTAATAGTTATTTTCCTTTTTAGTAAGTGGAAAAAAAATAATTTTGAAGAAATTAAATTATGTTGTTTTTCAGAAAACTCACACATGGGGGCTTCCCTGGTATCTTAATTATTACCCCCAAGGTTGTGATTCTTTGGTAAATAGTAAATACTAGTGTTGGTCGGTTATCAAAAACAAGAATAGAAATTCCCTCCAAAATCAATTTTTAGATATAAAAAATTTGGTAATTTCTTCCAAAATCTTATCAAGATTAGTCAAAATTACATTATAAATAAATAAAATCAAACTACTCCCAAACTTCTTGGTTGGAAAAACGACAAATTTGTCCCAAAAAATCATTGGTTCTAAGATATATATAACCATAGTTCTCAATTTTTTTGGAAAAAATCAAATAACCACCTATTAAATTGCCAAGTTCTTTAATAGTTCTTTCATGGGAATTGTCCATTCTTTCAAGTTTTTTGAGATAAAGAGAACCGATGATTATTAACAAAACTAAATACTTGCCCAACATTGTTAAATATCTAATTCATAGATGGCAAAATCCTCAACCCAATATCATGGAAGGGGAACAGTGAAGTGGTCAAATATCCAAAAGATGAGAGCTTTCCAAAGCTTCAAGCAAAATCTTGAAGGATTGTTTGCACACACCAATGCACTATTCATTGGAAACCTCTTATAACTCAGTTGTGGATGAACCACAACTAAGTTACCAAGGTTCCAAGTTAGTGACTTATGTTGTAAACCCTCTTATTTTCCCTTCACATTACTTAGGTAAGATGGTGAATAAGTAGAGAATGTAAGTGATTATAATGTAGGTAGGTAAGTAAAACATTTTGTGGCTACTAGGTTACTAAATTCATGAACGATTCATGTGGATGGTTAATACATTGTTAATCATGGTCGTTAGTTATAAGACAATGTTTCTATCCACACACCATCCATTATGTTGGTGGGTGTTGGTCGACCCTTTTTTCTTAAGATGATATATGGCCAAATTTCACCTTTGGCTAAGGAAACACAATGAAGTCAATAGGAGATGTGAGCTCTAATTCACCATCAACAAGGTTGGATGAATTGGCATGTTATTAGTTTACAATGAAAACATGTGTTTATATTGCTAGAATGATTGTCATTGCAATGTGCAAAGGGTGTGTTCCCATTGCCTAATAAACTCTTAAACTCTAACGTCCATCACTTTAATAGTTTCATGTCTTTCATTCAAATGCTAGTATGTTTCATAGTTCTTGTTGTCATCACTATTACCTTGATGACAAAATGCAAATTTTTCATCAACTTATAGTTGAACTCCATGAAGTGTAATTGCTTAAATCTACTTCACTAATAGTTGGGATAATTATAATCCATTTTGCCATGTTATTGTCATTGATACATTTGCAACTATGGGTGATGTGCATCATTCATTTTGTGAATCTTACAAGCTAAAACATTTTCTCTCTTCTCCCATCCCCTTATGTTCAAAAGCTTTGTTTGTTGTGTCATAGCTTCAAGCTAGTGTTGTGAAGTTTGTAGTAGCTTTGCCCAATGTTGTGGATTTGTGCAAAGTAAATGGAATGGTTATTTCGACTTTTCAGAAGGGGCAAAAGGGAGATTTTTTGTAATTTGGACATGGGTGGCACTTGTTTAACTTAAAGTAGAATCCTCCTTTGGAACTTTTTTTTTTTTTTTTTGGGTCCAATTTGTTACTTATGAACTATAAATTATTGTTCAAATTTTTATTCTATGTAAGTTGTGGCTTGTGATCTCAAATAACCATTAGGTTTTTTTATGTGTATGTTGCAACTTGTGAGCTCAAAGAATTGTTTGTAGAACTTCACAAATCAAAAGAACAAATCTAACACCTATATTTTCAATGGATAAATTTTGCAAATAGATTTTTCTTTGATTACCCTCTTCATGCAAGCTTCAATTTTCCTTTTTGTTCATCATTGCAACTACAAGGGTCCCATTCATAAAGGTTATAATTTTCAAATTTTATGGAGTTGACAGTCAAAATTGTAACCTCTATGGTTCATCTTCACATTCGTCTTAGGGTTTGTATTTTATGATAGATTTGTTAGAACTATTTTGCAACTTTTGTAGATAATGAACCATTTATGAATTCACACTTGCAAAATAATTGATGTGACAATTTCTAAAATCATTTTTAATGTCTTGAAAGATTGATTTCACAAATCTAAACTTGTGTTTTTTTCTATATTCTAGTACTTCAAATTTTCCAAGGATTCAAAGCTTATAATATCATTTTTCCTTGTGTCCATTTTCAATATGTTTTGGAAAAATTACAACTTTTCTAATGGTCAAAATCATTTTTAAATGAACATGGTATCTTGAATCTATAATTAGTGTAAATAAACCCTTAAATGCAATAGATTTCCAAAACCTTCCTTTTTCATTTTGTTGTGCTTGAAATCATTCCTAAAATTCCTCTTGAATCAATAGACCTTTAAGAAATGTTGGAAGCATCTTACTCACAATCTAATCCATCTTCACAATCTAACTCACCTTTCAAGAAGCAAAAAAGAAAATTGGATGGGGGAAAAAACACAAAAAGTTTTACAATAGCACTAAAAACTTTCAAATGAAGTGGGTAGCTAGGTTGCCATAGGCAAAAGGTGGGTTTATCCACAATGTGAAGTGTAGGGTTTGTTCCTTGATTGAAAACAAATACAAGATTGTTGGGTGTAAGTGGGATACTCTAACAAAACATGTTTGTCGTAAGATTGCTATATGTGACATGCCCATGCTTATGTTGAAAAAGGGTGGGGATGGTTGTAACTTGGAAACTTGGTTGTAACCCTTTTTCACCCCAAGCGCAGTTCTAACAAATCATGGATATGTGTCATTGCATATGTGATGGATTTTTGAACCATGGTGCCTCTTTTGGTATGTGTTGATAGGGTTGTGGATAGATTGGTTTTTAACAACCTCATTGAAATACTTATGATTGAATTGCTTAAAGATGTGGGGTTGACCAAGAAAGAACTATCCAAAATATTATTGTGTTTGGGAGCTAATGGGGTGAATGTATTTCAAAAGGGAAAAATAATAACCACAAACAAATCAAGGATTCATGGGCACCATTTTTGATGGGTGTTCATCATGTTGTTCATAGAACAACATTTGGCAATTTAAAGTCCCCAAAGGATTTGACCTTCATTGCTAGGATTGAGGTTTTCATGATGAACATGTATGGTTATTTTAACCACTCACCAAAAAGGCATTTGAAATTTTATAAACTAACTCAAATCTGGAAAGTGAAGGGGAGTAAAATTTTAAAGAATGTTAAAACCAGATGGATGTCCATGTTGGAACCTTTGAAGAACATAATGGTCAAATACCTTTTTTTTTTGCTTGTGGTGATGAAGTTGATTGTAATTCAACCCATGTGCCAAAGGTGAACATGTTATGCTTTTGTTTCCTTTTCTTTTTTGTTTGAACTTTGCATCCTATGTGTAATGTGATTTTTATTTATTTTTGTAATATCTGTGGCATGCAAACTTGCTCTTTCCCATGGTTTGATTTTTATTATCTTTATTTACTTTGGAAAATAATGAAACAACAATTGTGATGAATAGATCACATGCCACATCCTTTTGATAGGATTAACAATGTTGGGGTTAGCCTTGTCAAATGCAAGGACCATTAGTCCAACCATGGCTTGAAGGACATCAGATTTCATTGTCAACTTAAACAAACATTGTTGTGCATCCAATTCCCACCTTGAAAGAAAGGACGTAGTTGCCTTCCCTATATTTGTTCACATGGTTGTGGGCTACATTAGAATTATTTCAAAACGTCCAAATGACGAGGAAAGGTCACTTCTTCATCTACTTGCACCCCATATTAGGGTCAAACAATACCCATGGCATCTAACATTGACTTGTTAAGAAATCAAACATCTAATTACCCAATCAAGCCTTTAATAAATTGTACCCTAATCTCATCACAATACACAACACAATAGGCATTTCCATTAGTAACCGAATGATTTTGAATTATGCCATACATCACACAACATTAGATTCATGTGAAAATGTCTTTACAAAACACAAATAATGCTAAGGAAAATTGTGAATTATTACCTTTGTAGATTAAATATACAAAATAAGGCAACTTTTCAAATCCATGGAAATTTGATATTTACAAGTTACCATCTTTGCAAAACAAATAAGAGAACCAAGGCAATTTGTAAATGTAACACATTCGTTGTTTCTATAAGACAAAAATGAATGCCAAAACAATTTGCATATGCTAACCACTTATTACCTCTATATATCAAAAATCCAAACCAAGGAAATCTTTGTAAATCAAAGTTCTAACATCACCAAAGATTACCATTTACTACATTGATAAAACAAATTTGATATCAAAGGTAACTCTGCAAATCCAACCACCTTATGTCTATGAAATACAAAAAAATCACAAAGGAATCACCATTTATTACTTCTACAAACCCAACATTTGCACCTATAAATCCAAACATACCACCAAAAGGGTATGCAATTTCCCAAACTATGTAAGTCAAAATCAACCAATTTGCTTTGCAAAATTGCAAATCCAACAAGTACATTGGTACAAGTTCAAAGTGATCATGAAAAACATTTACAAATCACCAAATTACATATATAAATTTTTTTTTCACCTCGAGGTTCTATAAATCCAACTCATGATTCTATAAGTCAAGAATTGCCATAAAGTTTTTACAATTTCAAGTTTTGCATTTTGAAATAAAAATATCTCACCCCAAGGTTTTGGAAATCCAAGGACTAATTTTATAATACAAAAAAATCCATCAAATGCCTTTGTAATTCCAACACTTACATTTGAAAATTAAAAAATCTCACACTGAAGGTTTTGCAGATCCAAATCATGATTTTGTAGCATCAAAATTGCCATGAAATGCCTTTGTATTTCTAATTTTTGCATCCAAAAATAAAATCTTCTTGCCCCAAGGTTCTATAAGTCCAATCATGATTTTGTAATAGCAAATTACCATCAAATGCTTCTATAATTCCAACTTTTGATGCTTAAAATTATTTTTTCACCCCAAGGTTTTGAAAATTTAACATTATTCTACACCATAAAAAATGCCATCAAATGCCCATGTAACTCCAAGTTTTGATCTTGAAAATAAAATTTTCTCACCCCAAAGTTATACAAATCCAATTCACGATTTCATAATAGAAAAAATTATAGCAAATAGTTTTCTAATTCCAAGTTTTACATTTGAAAAGGAAAAATTCTCACTCAAAGGTTTTGCAAATCAAAAGATTGAAATTTTCTACAAATTTTTTTTTCATTCTAATTTTTGAACCTAAAAATCAAAATCTTTCACCCAAAAGTTCTCCAAATCTATATCCTGATTTTGTAATTAAAAAATTACCATCAACAAGCTTTGCAATTCCAAGTTTTGCATCAAAATAAAATAAAATCTCACCTTCAGGTTTTGCAAATCCATTATTATTCACCATCTTTAAAATTTTCAAAACAAAAAAGAAGAAGCAAGGAGGCTTTGCAATTCCTACTATACTTTGCCAGCCCACAATGCACTTGTGGTAGGATACCATTAACATACTACAAAAAGGGCCATCATCTTACTTTTGCAATCAACTTTCCCAAGTTGTACCACCTAGGCAAATGTTGCTTATGTCACGAGCAACATAACACATGTTTATAGATAGACTTCACCCCAATGAATCCATGTTTTCTCATTGTTTAAAACAAATGCAAAATGTTTGATGCAATATGTATTGTAGTCAATCACCCACTTTGTACGAATCTATTAATGGTCACTTGGTAGTAACTCATGGAAAGACCATAACTCATCACTTTGGAAATAAAAGATGGCATCATAACACAAATTATACAATTGTCCTTGGCAAACCTTCACTTCAGGTATTATGTCACAAATGAAGATATCCCTCCTCTAAGAAAATTTCAAGAGGGATTGAATGTTTTCCATCAACGACTAAATGTAAACAAGCTTGAACAACAAGTCTACCATCAATCCATGCACACCAACACTTGCATTTGGTTCTATGTGACCTACAAAAACTAAATTTCATGAAATGTGCAATGAAATTTCTTCTAAGCTAATTAGACTTATTGTAGGTGAAAGTGTAAATAATTCAAAACACATGCAAAACTCCTAATTATAATTTTTTTAAAAATTAAATTTGGAATTTGTAATCAAGCAATCTTAACTTAATCTTACAAGATCACATGATGATTTAATGCATCCTTTGCATGCAGTGCTGTCCTCCTCTCCATGCAATCTTTGGATTATATAATGTTATATTGGGTTCTTGCCCTTTCACCATTAACTTAACTCAAACACCACATGCTAAGAAAATAACCAGGGCAAATGTTACAATTAAAGCTACATTGTAATGGTTGTAGAGCTTTTATTAACCCATTTAACCATGTTACAATTATTCATGACAAGAACTCATAACTTTTACACACATAATTGTTATTCAATTGTAAAGAGATGGGTTTCCATTGTAAACCTTAAATCCTATACCTTCTTCATAGTAAGTGTTACAATAGGGTGAATGCCCAACCAATGTTTTTCACTTTCCTTTCTCTCTTTTAAGTATTCCCCACTAGTGGATATTCTATTTTCATTTCAAGTTTTCTTTCTTTCCAATGTAGAACTTTTGTTAAACATTGAAGTTTATGTTTTACAAGAACACCTAAGACAAATTTCCACAATGAAACCACTAAGAGTAGTAGCACAAGAGTTGGCTAATTATAAAGCCCCAATGTTGTTTATCTTGGAACCATGATCTTGAAACATAACCCAACTTTGGATTTCGCCCATGGGCATTTTATCAACAAAACTGCAAGCTCTTAACAATGAATGATGCACTTTGTTACGGGCATTCCATTTGGTGTTGTCAAATAAGTAGTAGGATTTGTATGCATTGGAATACCTCAGTTGAAGTTGCATTGAGGATGTTTGGCAAGTTGTAGTAGATTAAGTGCAAACAAGAAAGGTTGGCAAAAAGCTTACATTGTTGCAACTGGCAATGAACCAAAGGAAAACATGCACATGATTTCGCTATGCTTGCACATAAGAGCATAAGTAGCAGGAGGAGGAGGAGAGCTGGCACAATTATGCAAAATTGGCTTTGTGACCTAGACCCATGTTTGGATATTTGTTGTGCAGCATAATGCATTTGTTTGAGAAGAGGAAACTTCTTGGTTGAAAGAAACAAGCGAGCCACATTTGGCAATGGCAAGAAGAAGCGAATCGACGATTGGAAGAAGAGACAAGTCAATGAGTGTGAACAATGCGACAATTTAAGGTCTAGTTTTTTGGGGTTTTTTTCCTTTTTTTTTCTCATCTCTTTTTTCTTTCTTTCTTTCTTTCTTTCTTCCCTTTTTCTTTTTTTCCTTTTCTTTCTTTTTATTCTTTCTCTTCCCTTTTTCTTTCTTTCTTTTTCCCCTATTTCCTTTTTTCTTCTAGCTTATTTTCATTTCTTTATTTCTTTATTTTTCTTGTTCTTTGTTTCTCTCTTCCTTTTTCTTTCCTTTTTTTCTCATTCATTCCTTTATTCTTCTTCATTATCTTTCAATGTTATGGAGGCCTTTCTTTCTTTAGCTCTCGAGCCTCCCTCAGGTTCTCATTCTGATTTAGTTTTTCAAGCAATTCATAGCCCTTCTGATGTTTCATTGTCCCTTGAGGCTAGGGGTGGGGCCCTTCGTGATGTTCTATGTTCCGGTTGTGGGGTGTTGTTTTCTCATGTGGTATGGTTCGACATCAAAAACATTGTTAAGTTTATCAAATTCTCCCTCCAAATGACATTCTAGGTTCTTTTATTTCCACTTTGGTCCCCTCTCCCCCCCCAATGGCATGGGTTTGGATTTTGGCATTAGATCCTTTGAGCACCTTGCATTTGGGCCTTATTTGTTTGTGACTTTACATGCACATCCCTTTTGTTATTCAATAGGAGGTGCAACTTGCTTTTCACCTTCCTTTTAATTGCCTAGCATGTGACCTATTTGATGTGGGTGCACGACATTTATTCTTATTGTTCTTTAATGGTGTTTTTTTCTTTCCCTTCATGAAGGATTAGCCAAGCATAGAGAGACTAGGGCACACCTTCGACGATTCCTTTTTGGTGATTGGGAAGAGCTTTAAGTGGAACAATTTTTGTAGGCATAAGCGCAAGCAATGGACTTGTCCATAGTTGTGGGTGCGTCATCAACTTTCCCCAATTTTGATTCTACCCCTATGGCACCCCCTGTTCCCTTGCATCAATTGGGACAAAGTTTAGCCTTAGGGAGTTTTCATGTGCCTCTAGGGTTTTTCCCCTTTTTGCCTCAACTTTGGCATCCTTAGAGATAGTTAATGCGTTGCTAAATTTGCGCCCACCGGACATAGACTCCCCCTACTCAGATTTCTTGTTGGACTTTCAACCTAATTCAAATTTTAAAATCTTTGTGGACTCTTTTAGGTCGATATTTTTATATGTGACTCATTTGTTGGCTGGTGGTCCTTTTGGCATGGTTTTTGAGCATTTTCGATATTCTTTTGATCTTGAAAATTCAATGAGTGGCTTCATTTAGCTCCACCAATTGTGTTCCCATGTGGCTACCATTCACATCTCAAGGTCCATGGTTCGAGTTCTTGGGGCTAATTGGCTTTGGGCTTTGGCCAAACCTTCTAGTGGCATCTATCCAATATAGTGGGAGAAACATTTTATTGGCTAATGAGTTGGGCTTTATGCCTACAGTTTTGTGATGTGTTTGCTTCTAATTTGTCACCATATTAGTTCGAGGTGGTGGTTAAAGGAAGTTGTAAGGTTGTGGTCCATGGTATGAGGGCCATTTTGGATGCCCAACTTGATTGGGTGGTGCTTTAGGTTGACATTGTTAACACTTTTAACATCATTTCGCATAAGGCCATTTTCTAAGAACTTCGAACAATAAGGGGGTAGTTGTCTTAACTTTTCCCTTTGTTTTATGGTTCCTTTGTATTTCAATCATCATTATTTCTTAGGGACCTTGTCAATCATTCTCATCCATGGGCACACAATAAGGCAACCCTTTGGCAGGCCCTTTATTTGTCTTTGCTCATTTTTGCATTTTGCATTATTTTTCAATGGTTTTCCCTTCGTGTTTCTTCCCTTCTTTAGTTAATGACACCCATATCCTCAACCTTGCCCATGTTGTCTCCTTCACCTTTGATCATTTTGCTTCCCAATTGGCTTTTATGGGGTCATCTATTCAACCCTATAAATGTTTTGTTTGGTTTCATTTGGTTTACCTCTTGAGTTTGACCCTCCTACTAAGTTTTGTTGCCCTTTTGGTGGCATCAAGATCCTTGGTGTCCCCTTTAGCTCTGCCTCCTTTGCCTTTTTTCTTTTATAAGAGGTTTTAGGCAAGGATGTTTGGCATGTAGATGTGTTCTCTAGATTAGAAGACATCCAAGTGATTTTTGATTTTTTTTTTTGATGTTTCACTTAGAAGCCTTCCTTTTTGCTTTGTTGCTTCCCCCCTTCCAAGTTTTCGAAATCAGCTTGTTGTATTTTATTCCACTTTTATGGGAATTTTTGAAAGGCTTTTGGTGTTCGAGCTCATTGGAGTGCCTTAATGCCCCTATTATCCATCAATAGGTGGCTCTCCCCATTTTTAGTTGGGGAATAAGGTTGATTTCCTTGAAGGTCATTGTTCCAATTACTTATTTGGGGAGTTGGGCCTTAGTAACCCTTGTCATAGCTTCCATGTTTTTGTTGGATTTTCTCCCATTTTTGTTGGAGGTGATAGGTGTGAATAACTCAAGGCCCTTCCCTTTATAAGCACATTTGAGATTAAAACGAGAACCTTCCCCCAGGGGTTGTAGCATGTGTTCCCCTTTTTGAGTAGTTGGCTGAGAGAGGCATAGATCACCTTCAGGATAATATTTAAAATAGATTACACAACCATTCCTTTGCTAGCATCCTTTTTTATTTATCTTTCGATTTGCATCAAACATAATTAAAATCATGTGCAAGGCCATGTGTAGGAGTTTGGTTATTAACCCACTTAATCACACTAGAAGAAAAACATGTATTTTCGACTGCTTTTTGTGACTAAATTTTAGTCGCAAGAGACATTTTGCAACTAAAATCCTTTTAGTCGCCTAAGATAAGTCACATGTGATAAACTAATCACAAATGACAAAAAGTATTGTATGAAAGAAAAAATCAACAAATACATTTCATCCTTTGACTCCATTGTATACATATTGTCACATGCGACTAATATGCAACTATTTTGGTCATAATTGAAAGCAAATCATGTGCTGCCACGTGTCTTAATATATGATGATGATGATGATTATTATTATTATTTTGAAATAATCTAAGACGTTTAATTCAAAGACTTAAATCATCTTATAATATGCCATGTGGCATTAAACAAATAAAATAAATTAAATTAATATTAGGTTGGTAGGTACATAAATAGGTGCCTACAATCCTTACCTACTTACCTACCTACCTACCTACCTACCTACTTACTCAGGTAAAAAAATAAATAGGTAGGTTTTACCTTCCTAGGCTAAATACCTATTCATATAAGTAGGTACTTAAGTAGGTAGGTACATAGGCTGACCTAGATGGGTAGGTCAAATTAGGTACTTACCTAATTAAATCGATAAGTAGGTTGGGGAGGTATGTACTTTAGAATTGTGCATTATTTGTTTTTTTGTTTTGGGTTGAGCCTTTTGATTAACTCATCCCATGTGCACAAACTTCTTAATGTGAAATTACATAGGCACACTCTTTTGTTTATATAGTGTTCAAAATAGGAATGGAGAACAAACAATATGGGATAAGTTTTGAAGTTGCAACTTCCTTACAAACTAAGTTGTAATTCCAAAACTTTCTTCATCCCTTACTTTTAGGGTTTTTAAATTTTTAAACAATTCAAGTACTAGATAATTAAATAATCATTTAATTCATAATGATGAATTTACATATATTTAAATTATAAACTATACACTACAAATATTTAGTATTCATTATCAATTACTTAAATAAGTAATACCTTCTTCATATTTGACAAACTAGCTATCTAATTATTCACAAATTATTAATACATAACTCATAAATAATAAAATATTTAAAGCTATTTAATTACTTTTTAGAATACGATCGAGTTATATATAATATAATTAATATGAAATTAATTTAATGACTATAATTTAAAATTAAATATTTTAATATTTATTTAAAAATTATATATCATGAATTAACAATTGTTATTAGAAAGAAAATTCTTACACAAATTTTGAAGAATTATTATTCAACTAATTACATTATTTATTGTATAATAAAATTTATTGTTGTAAAAATTATTATAAGTCAAAAAATTATTTTCTCTTGGTAATTATTAACTATAAATACAATAATTTGTTAAACATAACATTAATTCTCATAATTACTGTAAAATTATTATAAAATATTTATCATAGATGATTAATCATAGAAATTTTTTAAGATAATATTATTGTATAATAATTCGTGAAATTAAAATCAGTAAAATAATTATTCTAACTACACTATAATTTTTCCAAATTTTTAATTCAGGTTTGAAGTTATAAATTAAAGAG
>Ga0116231_10001976_pt1 | contig 42739 bp, 29 predicted proteins | sample S1TSphgellanicum_2_FD_89695 | JGI IMG/M metagenome (GOLD analysis project Ga0116231, IMG submission 89695) | Host-associated microbial communities from peat moss isolated from Minnesota, USA - S1T2_Fd - Sphagnum magellanicum MG | ecosystem: Host-associated > Plants > Peat moss > Unclassified... | reverse complement strand
AAGTCACATCTCCCATCCACCACTTAGTGCAGTATGCCCCCCCCGCCCCCCCCCCCGCCCACACACAAGGACTTTGTAGGTTCAAGGCACCATCATGAGGTTAGTAGCCTAAATGTGCACTGAAGAACCTTGAGAGCTTCATGTGCGGGTACCCAGTCCCCAAAGCAAAGTGTAAATCTTTTTCATCCCTGACAATGTATAAGCCAAGGTTGACCAATTATAAACACTCAACTGAACTTGTCTGCAGAGCATCACAAATTGCAGTTGTCTCACCAACCAACCTAGCCCATGATGTTTACCTTTTAAAACACTTCTACAAATCAAATGAAATAAACTGGCAATGCTTTAGACTTAGTTTCCCCTCGATGCACAACAGATCTTCTATGATTTTAACACCTGGTATATGTAATAAGCCTGACTTTGACCAATATTTTAAAATTGAAAAATGTCATATGGAAGGCTGACATGAGAATTTCCAGTGATGTGATGGGATAACAATTTGATTGACAGAATACAGAACACAACAGTCTAGAAAGATCAAAACACATAATAGTAATGCACTGTAAAATTACCATTACCATATGTGTTTTGATCCTAGAACTTTAACATAGGAATGTAATTTACAATATTATATTATGTCATGCAAACATTGACCCTAGAACTTAGACATAGGAACCTAGAATCTAGAACTCCTAAACACTATCTAAATTTACAACCCTAACCCTTTCGTAACCCTAAGATGCGGACCCTGTAAATAAGCCTTGAAGACCTGCTAGGTCCACTTCTAAGGCTTGGGTCGAGGTCCATGTAGAGCTGCTGGATCTGGTTGTTAGTTGGGTCCAAGTCCATATAGACTTGTCAAGTTCAATTCTTAAACCTGGATTCGGATCCAGAACCAACCAAAAGCCCAGAACCAGCCAACACTGGTTCAAAGTTGAAACCCAGTGGTGTGCAGGAGAAACTCCTGCTGGCCGCCCTCTGCCAATAAGCTTGACTTGGGGGGATGCTTGTCAGGTCAGGCCTGCCGTTCTGCTTGGAAAGAAAAATAAATTAAGGAACGCATTGAGAACAAAAGCCACTAGACCCAAGAATCCTTCCAGTTGAGCTTGGGCCACCAAAGTCAGAGCTTAGGGTAGTGGGTGGTGGGGGAGGAGATGGCATGCATGTTTGTTGGACCCATTTACATCTGTAATGCAAAAACTGATGACATTATTTTGGTATCTGCACACCATCAAATCCCAACTACTACATTAAAAAGTAATTCTCACTTGCTGCCAAATCATATTAGGGAGTTCGTTTGTACCAGTCAAGATTTCTCTCAGAATCTGGTCATCAGTTTTCATTAATTTTCTAACTAATTCAAGGCATGGTAATTTAAGGACTCCTGTAAATTATAAAGCAACAAAGCAGAGTTTTTCTTTTCATTTCTGTCATGTAGCGTTAATGATCTTCTCCAGTAAGATCTAGTGTGAAAAATTACCTGCGAAAAGTTTATAGAAAAACTGATGAAAAGAAACTGCCCCAAAACTGAAAAAAAAGTGTCAATATGTGATGAAATTTTCTCCTTCAACATTTTTTCCTCAAAAAATTGACAGCATTTTTTCAATTAAAGGATCTAAGACAGAATATTTCCCTTTACTTTTGTCAAGTCAAAGTTTTTGCAAAATTTTCACCAAGGAAAAAAAAAAGCTTGTGCGATATTGGTACTGGCTAATATTTTGACTTGTGTGGTTTGTGTGAACTGACAATGTGGTTCGTAGTTTGCAATAAAACGTTGATCTGCTGCACTTGTGCTTATCGTCAGCTCTTGTTTCCTAGAAACTTTGAGGAATATTCTTCTATTGTTGATGATGTGATGTTAATGAAATTAAGGAAAATAAAAAAAATTAACATTCTCTTCTAAATGGTGTGATTTTTTTTGTATGCCACTCTCCAGCGTTTTCACTAGATCTTGATTCTCTAGATAGGTTGGGAACATATTGGAACATCATTGGGAACCTGATGGGAACACACTGGGAATTTGCTGGGTTGGTCAGTACAATCGGCCCCTTTTATAAAAATAATTGGTTGATGTAGAACTAGTGATGATCATCCCAAAATTGATTTGTTTGGATAATGTGGAACATATACCCATAGTAACATAAGGACATTCAGCACTAAATAATTATGAGAAAAAATTCAGAAATTATTAAGCTTAGGTGTACTTAACAAGTTAAAAACACACCTTAATAAGTTATTTTAATGGTTATGCCAGAATCTTAGGAGAAAATATATTAAATATTCAGCAATCAAGTTGTGGAACCTGCTAGGAGGCTACTTCACTGGGACAGTATGATGGGCAATTGATGATCAATGAGTCCTTCAAATTGTCAACTAGTTGGACAGCCACACTGAGCAGCAACAGTAGTAAGTAGCCTAGCAGTGTTTTGTTTTAGGAATTTTGTGACAAAGCCATAGTGGCCATCATCCATAGGAAGGCTTAGCCAAATCAGCAAAAATGGCCAAACCTTCCTATGGATGATGGCCACTATGGCTTTGTCAAAAATCCTTTTGTATTCCTGGCTGCTTACTGGAGCCTCCTGCAGCTTTGTGGGCCCTCCATCAAATCTCAGGGAAAATTAATTCAGGCAAATTAAGATTCAGTTCTTTTAGGATTTCTTTTAGCAAAAGAGGAGGAGCTAAAATAGGAGTTGCTTTCATTTCGCCAGTAAGAAAAACACTAGTAACTAGGTGCCCAGTGGGGTTGGGGGAGGGGTGGTGTGCAATACAGGAATTCTTTTCTTTCTGTGGAAGAGTCCAGTAAGTCAGCAAGATACAGATCCAGCTGCAAGGACTTGAGGAGAGTATATTTTGAAAGTGTATATTATACAGATCTAGTTGTAGGCTAGCACTAAAAATATCCTATGTTGTCAAAGAAGGGAAGCTGCTCATGAGCTTGAAGATCAGAGACATCCCAAAATAATTAATTAATCCACTACCTAATTTGGAACTCTTTCATTAACTTGTGACATGTATCATGTGACCAGTTTCCTAAGGGCTAGCTAAGTCCTCAACTGAAAGTGATAAAAAAATCCTTGAATTGATCAGGTACCTGATCATATATATACAAGTTGCTGATCAGATTGTATCGATCTGATTTTTTTTTCCTCAGCATTACACAAGTTGTAAAACCCACATGGCCAAGTCATTTCACTCTATTGAAAAGAACACTTATACGCAAGTTGATAAACCCATGATCAAGTGGTTTCAGCTATTGAAAAGCTGGACACTTCTTGGTGTAGTGATTAGCTGCTTGCAGCAGTTTTTTTCAAAGTGAAAAAAATTTGCTCTTGAAGTAACTGAGCTAATTCTTCTGAAGAGCTATGCAGACTGAGTACTGAGGATCAGAGCTTAAGAGAAATTTTGTTATCATATGCAGCTAGCTGCGCTAGTAGGCTGCTAGTCTTGATTAAACCATGCCTGTTAGGGCGGCGGCCTGCTGCTGCACATGATGCCTGGTTTTATTAATATGATTGTTATGTCTAGTGTGAGTTCGGCGGCATATATAAATTGCTGGAGCACTGCTAGTAGGATAGTTACTACAGTAACTACTACTCCAACTAAGTTGATCTCCTGCAGGGTTGAGTAGATTCAAGATTTCACGAGCTTTGAGCTTGGATCGTACACTACACTCACTTGGTAGGAGCATTAGAAGTTTAGTGAAAGCTCCTCCTGATTGCAACGCCGTTTGGAGAGCCTGTCGGTTGCCAGAGGAGAAAGAGACTACGGCCCACAAGACCGCGACTGCATGCTCCGTTGCTAGCTTTGATATCCCCACCATCGATTTTGCTATCAACGGGATAACTAGCCGTGCTTGATTGCAGATGGCTTCACGGCCTTCTGCACAGCTAGCCAGAACCTCCAACACAGCGAAAGAGTGCTCGATGTTGCAGCATCTCTGCTGATGATGATCAGAAGCTGCTGCTGTCTCCGTAGTGCCGAGCAGCTGTATCAAAGCGCCTACGGTATCAGCTTCTATGGCCGCTAAACGGTTTCTCTTGGGAGCATGGGCGCAGAGTGATAAGAGACACTTCAAGCTGGTAAGGACAGTTCTTCTAGGGTACACTCGATGCTCCTTCAACAGACACACAAGCCCTTGAATAGCAGTAGGCAGCCCTGCTCCTCCTCCAAATGCAGCAGCAGAATTTATACCTACAGCAGCTGCTGCTGCTTTCAGATTACTACTAATATCCACGCCTACAACTATGATCCTTTCCAGCACTTCAGCTGCATCGATCTTACCATCTCTGCTTCCTGAAGATAGAATCCAACAGAGAGCAGCCATTGCCGGTTTTGCATCAGCCATAGCCTTCTTGTCACTTTCGGTCAGTGAACCTAGCAGAGCAATCGTCGCCACGCTATCCTCGCAAGCGTCCAAACCAACTTCTGATCCAAGAGCAGCTGCTGCTAGAATCGGTACCACTCCTGCCTTTACTATACACATCCGACTCTTCTCATCGGTCTGCACCCCCTCGACTAAAGTCCGTAATTTCTTCAGAGAATCCTCCATCAGAAAGCCGTGGGCAATCCTCTTTAGCAAACGCCTCGCATGCTGCTCGAGCAGCTCGATTGTTGGCGGCTGCCGCCTCTCGGGCGAGGTGCAGCTGGGAAACCTTCTTTCTACACACCAATCCTGGATGAGTCGACGGAGAGTATGGTTGGGGATGAGATCCTGTGTGACCAGCACCTGATTCGTTGCAGGACATGTGCAATGGCCATCTCCCAGCCACTTCTCAATGCTGGCACGGTCGTATGTGATCCCTGTGCTCAAGGTCACGGGATCATTCATTAACTCCAGTGAGATCGGGCAAGTGAATAACGTGGGGACGCTGACGGTCGATGATGATACTTCTTCATGCAGAAACTCCCACTGATCATGCTGCTGCTGCTGCGGCTGCTGCTGCAGTACCGGCAGCTCCAATTTGTCAGCTTCAAACTTCCCCCGGGGCATCATCACTTCCAAGCCGGCTCCGAAAGCCATGTCTGACCTCATGCACCACCAGCTACAACGCGGAAGTACTGTCAAATCGCCTAAGATCAACTATCTACTAGTTTTCAACTCTCCCGTCCTGTGTCGAAACTCTCCCTCTTGTGGTTGCTAATCTAGTAGTGTAGAGCTGCACGCGGACATATAACGTTGCCCCGCGAAGTCACATGCTTCAAGAGCCGTGACCCCGGAACAGAGAAGCGTATCGGCATCAAAACTACTTAGCAGCTCGCGAATATTGTAGCTGCTGGAACTAATTAGTAGCGAGGTTTACACACTCGACAGGGAAGTCCTTCTAGAGTTTCCTGTGAAACAAGCATACTATAAATTCATCAGCAATATCAGTACTACTTTGACCAAAACACACATGAGCTCGTCTTCTCAGATCCAGTTAAGGAAAAGAGCTGCAAGTAACTAACTACATAGAAATGGTAGAGATCAGCTGCAAAAGTCACAGATAATATAATCCCACTTATAGTACTCAAATATATGCTCTCAGCGTTGATTCACAAACTGTCTAAGTAGTAGTAGCGCCGCGAGCGGTATACCAGCTGCAAAGACGCACCCTGAGATCCTGATCCCTACTAGTTGCCGTGAACTTTGAGATCTGTGAACTGAACGACGACAAGCAGCTGGAGCACCAGCAGCCGGAAGAATGAATTCCACTACCACCTATTCGCGACCATGTGTCATGTGCGCGACTAGTCCGGCCGGCCGCCTGCGGGCGTGTATTATATATAGATAATATAACTGGTAAGTCTGCACAGAGGTGGTAGGCTCTATTAAGCGAGAACTCATCGGGTGGTGGAAACTCCTTATCAGGTAAAAGCTATCAGGAGAGAAAATCATGTCCTTGCACAGGCGTCGGTTGACAAGCTAAGCTAAGCTAGCTACCTACTGGTTGAAGCAGCAGGCGGGGAGGGCGGGACAGATCAGCGTTGTATGTCAGTCTAGTTGCAGGCCCCAGACAAAGGGAGAAATCAGCCAGTCGTAAATGACAGACAGACTGACTTCCTGTCATGGGTCTAGACGTCTAGACTCTCTATCTAGATCACGTAGTAGACCTATTTCAGACAAATTATAATATGAGTCAAAGCGGCGCGGCGCTAGCTTCTTTGGTGTTCTTACTCTTTAACTAGCTGGCAAGTCCAACCAGCTAGTTGCAGAACAACAACCCCCTGCCGGGCGAAGAAATGGCAATCCCATAGTTGTCGCCATCGTCAACTCCTGTTCCGTTGGACGGGACCCACATGGCCTGGGTTGTAAACCAGATGGCCGCTTGCCTGCCTGCCTGCCCGCCCGGCACGGTTATCAGTCCAGTAGAAATTTTTTAAAGAAAATCCATGTGAACCCAGTTGGAGAATACTTAGGTACCCAAGAGTCGTGCGTGCGTGCGTGCTATGTATTAGACGACACGAATGCGGCGGCCGACCTCTGGATCCGCACCGGCCTAAAATTTCTGATCTCAGCTGTCATGACTCCTATGGAGCGGAATGCAGGTCAAACTCATGTAAGCATCTGACCCTAGGAAGTTGCACCGTCAAAATCACAAGAATGGATCGAGCACTCATATCATTACATCGTCTCACTCGATCAGTTACGCTTTCCTAGCAACCATCATCATCCAGGTCTTCATCCATCATTCGTCATGGTTCATCATCATCTAGGTCTTCATGGTCATCATCCAGGTTTTCATCCATCAATCGTCATGGTTCATCATCTAGGTCTTGTTGCATTCATTGGGGTTCATCATCCAGGTCTAATTCATTCATCATTCATGGTGGTTCATCATCTAGGTCTTCATTCATCACTTATTGAGGTTCATCATAGACTAGACCTTCTTCATTCCTCATTCATTGAGGGTCATCATCTAGGTCTTCATTCGTCATTAATTGTGGGTCATCCATCATCTGTGTCTTCATTCATCATTTGTCAAGGTTCAGCAATATAACACCTATGACAGATTCATGAGTTCTCCTATTGCATTACCCAGAAACCTATAGATGCTCTCTAAGAAACCAATGAATGCACAAATCCCTTGTAAGATTATAGTCTAGAGGATAATGAATTGGGTTTTTTAATACTGATCAGCCTTTGTGGTCGGCTTAGGGAATGATTTTCACAACTTATACCCAAAGGGATATTACTAAAGTTCATTGTTTCTTTTTCAAATTTCTCTTAGCACCAAGGTGATTGTCAAAACTTTGCCAAGTTTTAAAAAGATGTGTGTATACATTTCTCATTCATATGAATGAATGTATGCTTGATTAATTGGTTAGTACATCCTTAAAAGTCTTGAATTGGATGGGAAAGAGGTATCAGGTCTAGGTCTGGCCCTAAGTAGAACCACAGTCCAGTTGTAATTAAGTGGGTGGAGAATAATTAGGCTTATGCGACCCAGCACCCACCAGTGCACCGTCTACCCCAAATCCCATTATGACTCTGTTGTGGATGAATGTTCACAACTGAATTGTCCTGCGGTTCCATCTTGGTAAACTACTCGGTAAAACCTTCCACTTCCCCCCAGTCACACCACCTAGGTAACTACCTATTTTAAGTGGGTTAGTATTTAGGATCATAGATCATTAGGTAGGGAGCTGATGTGGTTACTATGTAGGTCAGCTAAGTAGGTAAGGCACTTGGTTGCTAGGTAGATGCATGTGGATGGTTAGTGTTAGTACATAGCTAACCACTTGTGGTTAGTTGTGGGACAGGAATAAAATTTGATAGTGTTTCCTGTCCACACACCATCCATCTTGCAGGGTGAGACGGTAGTGGTTTACTTACATGCTCTTTCTTGTTCATTCTTTTGTTTTAGCTCTTTTTTGTGTAGCGTACGCAAGGGACAAAAACAAAGCTAGGTTTAATCATCCTGGCTTTACAGCCTTCTCTCTTCGAAATGATTGTAGCAAGGGCCGGTTGGTTGGCCAAGCAACCCCTTCTCATATATATAAAAATGTATGTATGTATGTATTAATTTTAAAACTGTTATGGCCCATCACATGTCAAATTCACATCCTAAGAAAATTTAACCAACCGAAAGACATGCTTCATGAACAATTGAAGCATCAAAAGAATGATCATAAATCAAAACACCTATCAAATTCCAACAAATGGAAAACAACTAGATTATGTCCTTCTACCACACACTTGTTCCAAAACATATCAGAAGACCAGAAGGATTGGTGGCAAGAGAATGTAAATTTTGAACAACAATTGAGTGTTCCGGGAAACCACATATCTGTCAATTCACTGGGCCCAGGAACAGTTAATGAATTAGACACCAAAGTCTCTCTCCAACACTATGTACACCTTTGTAGCAAAGTGTGGCATCTGTAGATCTTGAAGCCTTGAATGTCATAGTTTGGCTAATTTGTTCAAGATGATATTTTGTATCATGGCATCAACAACATGTTCAAACAGGAAGAAAGCTAAAGTGGATTTGTGGACATTTGGGGACTCTTTTCAAATTGATATATCAATTTTGATGTTTTAATTATTTTTCCTTACACAATGTTTTGAAATTTGGTGTATCTAATTTTGGGGGGCGATTTTTGCCACTTAGCAACCCAAAAAGAATCGAGCATGACACATACAAAGGATTTTTGTGAAAAAGATGTGCCAGATTTTGAGGAACTTTTTTCTGGAATAGATTTTTAGAATAGACATATTTAGACAATAGGTGGAAAGTAGCCAAAAATAAACAAGATTCTTAAAATTTTCTACTTTCCTCTCTTTAAAAGTGCTTAAAATTTTCCCAATATCTAAAGACCTGTACTCCAATTGAGCCCATCACCATGACTCATTTGTGGCAAAAAATTTCCATTTTGAAAAAAAAATTAACAATAAAAATATTCTGTGAAAAATTCGTTGTTCTCAAAACAATTAGCCAGGAAATGAGAATTGTAAATTCAATGGGGGATGTAAAACGTCTCTCGCTCTCTCTCTCTCTCTCTGGATTGTGCTAGTCTTATTTCTACTAAGTTACTTGCGGACTTCAGGGAGCCGCTCTGGGCTCTTCCCAATCTGCTAGCCTTGTGGTCAGCTGGGTGGAGTACTCAGTAGCCGGTACAAAAGCTTACACACAATAGAGGACTAGGGGAAAAACAACATCACTTATTGTTTACAAGGGCGGTTTTTCTTCCGCTTTCTGTGAGTGCAAGTCGGTGTCCGTTAAATAAAGCTGTCTTCCATTGTCAACGGCCACTTATTTGATTTGTGGGTGAATCTTTAGTCTTTTTCTGCACCCTTGATTTCATGTACTACTCATCAGTGGCAGAAAACTTTTCCAGCTTCTTTCTTGCATGGGGTTTTTTGTTTACTATTTTTTTAATAATTTTGTTATAATAATTTTATTTTTTATATTTTTTTGGGTGGCAGTTTTCTGTCAGTTTGTGATTTAGCTCAACTCACTCATTGCAGGGCTGTGATCCATCCTGCGGCCGTCGTTGCAGCCGGTTGCATCCAGTTTTTTTTTCTCTCCCTGAACATTTTTTTTGGTGGCCTCCTGTTGTAAATTCGACTAATTATTCTAATCTTTTTGGAAAAACTGGTTAAAATTTCTATATTACAAAATAAACCCTGATTGTGTTCTTTCATTTGCCCAAATTTTTTTCCTTCTGTGATTTTTTTTTTTTTGAATTGTTTTCTTCTTCCTTTCATTTGGTTTGGTTTGGTTTGAGGTCTACTGCCATATTGAAACTTAGAAATCGCTCTAGGCAGCAGATAAAATTCAAAGGTCTCAATACCCGGTTTCAAGTCTCCTGCCATATTGAAACTTAGAAATCGCGCTAGGCAGCAGATAAAATTCAAGGGTATCAATACCTGGTTTGAAGTCTTGTGCCATGTTGTAACTAGTGACTCCAGTCGCCATTTCAATTCCACAATTCAAACCTTATAACTTCAAACCTTAAGAAGTGCTTAATGGCCTTAATGCTAGATGAATTTAATGACAAGAAAACTAGTTAGAATCTCTTACTACTAGTTTGTTGAAAGTTTAATTTTTAGTTAATTCAGTAATTATATGTATTCAAAACTCATGTTTTGCCAATAAGGAAAAGACTACACATTGGTGTAAGATTTCGGAATAAAATTTTGATTCAAACTTGACGCAAGTTGAACTTTGCTTTTTTGAAGGTTCCATACTTACCACCCTCTAAACACATTCGCATACAAAAGGGTACATTTGCAGATTTACCCAAGAACATAAAATCAACATTGCATGGGCCACTTTTAGATGGTGAAGGGAAAGAATCAAGAGAAAGCATTAAAAACAAACAAGGGAAGAAGGTGGGGGGAGAGAGAGGAAAAATTATTAAAAAAAAAGATGTTGATAACTAATTTTTACAATGGGAATGAAAGGAAATGTGAAATAAACATGGACACTGAAGTATATCAAAAGCATGAAACACTATTCGTAGATAAAATTGATTGTACACATATAATTGTCCATAGGTGGGCGTACCAGGACCATATCAATGAAATTAATCTTTTAGATGGAATTTTCAATACAAAGGAATCATTGTACTATGCATGAATAATGATTGTAGCATATGCCCATGGATGAATTCATTTTCATGAACTCTACCGCATAGAATCAAAAACTGCAACATAAATGAAATTGACAACATGAATGACAACAAGTGCCACATTAATAAAAATCAATGAATGATAAATTTTCATGACATGAATGAAATTACGTTCATGAATATAAATGATCATCATGCATCTATATTTGTCTATGTGAAGCCAACATGCTTATCTTCCTCCCCTTTATAAACATGTCTCGATACATGTAATAACTGAAATTCAAAAGCAAATTACCTTCAACATTTCCAACTATTTTTTGCAGACATTATTTCAGACTAGGTAGAATGGCCCAAAACAAGAATCTTGGAAAACTTGCAAAAGTTTGCTTCTCACTACTATTCTGAACATATTTCTATATGCATAAGTTTTGTCTGATCTGTCCAAATGAGTAAGGGCTGATATATTCTTTCAGTGATTAGCTTAAGCAAATTATCATTAGTGGTTATTTTACTTCATCCTCCTTGAAATCTTGTCACCATGGCAGCAAAGACAATTTTTGACTAGTTGCAACACCCACCAACACCACAGGCATCCCAACTACCATCAATAAGTTTGGTACAATCACTGTTGAGCCATAACTATATATTCTAATAAAATCATATTTCATGTGTAGATTTATTAGGCGAAAGCATGGGTTTGTATTTCAACTCTAATTTGTGAAATGGTTGTAATACTTATGAGTTAACAAAAAACGGAATTTTTAACAAACATTTATGAAAATGACCTGTGAGGCAATGAAAGTGATAAGAGAAACGCTGGAAATGTATAATTTGCAAGTAAAATCAATGCAAGTCTTCTTAAAATTACCCCAACCCCAACTTGGCCAAAAATCAGCTGTACAAATGTATTATGGACCCAATTGGGCTGAGTGAGGTGGTGTTGATCAGTTATTAGAAATTTTTAGGAACTGCCATTCCGTGTCTCTAAAGCCTCACAATTTGTAAGAGCCTGCTATTGTCATAATTTTTTAATTTACTATTCTGAAGAACATGTTGAGTTCCAGCTCTTAGAGCAACTGCACCAGTACCCAGTATGTGACCCTGCAAATTAAAATGTTGATGAAGAAGAGTCAAAACATGCTGGTTGGCTTGGCAAAATTGTTTTGCACGATGCAATTAAGAATCACAATCCAAGGTGCCATCAAGTCGCTAATAAATTACAAACTACAACCCACCAAGCAATTGTGTAACTACAAGCAACAACAATGACAAACAAATGAATTCTTGCAACCTTGACCTGCTACAACTTGAGTTTTCCATTTAATCCAGTGCATGTTGATCATTAGAATGCACATTCCAATCTTCTTGTTTGCTTCAATCATCGGCTGTTTTGTTGAAGGTTCAACCTTTGTGCTTCAAGTTTATTGAAGGTCCAAGAGTTTAGGTTGCATGTATGGCACCACACCTTGTTCCTCTAGTGAACATCAAGTTTGGATACTTCTTCAACCAACAAATGCCTCATGATAGATTGATTAATGAGTCTCTTGTTGATCCCCATTGCCTTCAAAATAGTCATGTAGAAAAGAAATATGTAAATCAAAAATTGGTCTCAAATCCCAATTCTGTTGAATGTGAAAAAGATCATTGATGGGTTTAACTCTAATAACTTGACAAAAGTCCTACTACACTCTTTGTAAATTGGGAGAATTTCAAAAAATAACATTTATAACATGTTTTTTTTGTTTTGGGGCAAATGGAGTAAATGTGTTTTAAAAACAAAGTTATAATGCAATTGCAACAAGACTATGCCCCATTTGTGTTAAGAATGCATTGTAAGGTTCATTGATGTAATTTGGTAATGCAAACACTCTCAAAGTTGCTTTCAATTGCAACATTGGTACAACTCATGCAAACTTTATAAGGGTATTTTTCCAAACTCCAAAGAAACATCTTGAATCTACCAAACAAACCCAAAATATGGAAACAAAAGGTAACAAAATCTTATGCAATGTGAAGAGACATGTTGGATCTCCATGCTATCACTTGCAAAATGAGTCTTTTTTTTAAGCATTAGTCATTTTTAATAAAGATAGTTTTGGATCCATTCATTGTCCCCTTGGTTACTTAAGAACCAACCTTTTTTTTTTTGTTAAATATCGCCAGTTTTCTTTAAAAAAAGAGGTCATGCTCTAAGTACAAGGGAAAAAGTGGAGGAAAAATGCTTCCAAATAGCCAAAAATAATATGTCCATGGCCATGTGATAGCCCAATCACTCCATCCGCCATGATGGGAATAGCATGAACTTGCTCTATGGTCATGGACCATGTAGCTAAATTCTATCTTAGCCCTCCAATTTTCATGAGGTGATCACATCTTGGCCTTCTATGTTGCCAAAATGATTACCCTAGGTTGAGATAGCAGCTAGCAAGGCTTCAACTAGACTTTTAGATTAAAGTGAGTAGTCTTAAACACAATTGTTAAGGTTTGAGTTAAAAAGCCATCTTGATTTATGAGTTTTAACTACCTACTTTATTATTAACTACTTGTTCGTTGTAACTTTAGTAAATAGTATTACTACATAATACTTAGTACTTACCCTAGTAAATCATAATGTTGGAAATTTGTAACTTGTAAGAGTGTAATACTAAGTACATATTACTTATTTACCAGTAAATATTGTAAAAAAAGTGTGCCCTTTAAAGTATAGAGGTACGTTGTCATTGTAAGTTGTGATGAGTGATTATGGTTATGACAATTATTTGTCAAATTTCAACTTGGAGGCTTGGATAATGAAGCTTTGATCAGCTTTAGGTTTTTGTTTGCCCATTAATGCTTTTGATGAATCTAAAGATGGCAACTATTTGTAATCATGATTAAGTTGTAATGATAAAATCAAAACTTAAAAGGTCATGGTAATCATTCAACAATGTTTTGATATTTACATTATGCAATTAGTGGATTAGTCATTAATGTGTATAACATTGCACTCAAGAAATAAGATCAATGATTCAACATTGTGTAGTGTGCACATTCAAGTTTTTTAAGTTTTAGCCTTGAGGGTGGCTTTGAAATTTGTTAAATAAATTGTTTGTGCATTGTGCAGTGTTTGCTATTAGTGTTTTGTCGCAATATTTCTTTTGGGTGCATAGTGTGCATTACAAAGTTTTTAGGTGTGCAAACAAAGTTATTTGTCAATTTTATGGCTCCATTGAACCTATCAGCAAATTTCAAGGTGAAAGCATTGTTTGGCAACAACAATGCGACAAATGGTGGAGAAATTGTGTTTAATCCAAGCTTGATCACATCCAATAATAATGCACCTCCTCCACAAGCACCCACCATCATTTCTTCAGACTCAATGCAAGCGGGTGTTGTGGGTTCACTTGAAGCACTAATCAACTTGGAATCTAACTCCACACAAACAAGCATTAATGTTGAACCTCTAGCCAAAAACAACATAAGAACTATGACGCCATCCAAAAATGGCAAGACCATTAAGCAACTTAATTTGATTGTGCAAAATCTGAGATGGTTAACAACATGTTGGTATCTGTCAAATGCATAGTGTGTGACATGATTACAAGTTGGGTCAAACACATTGTGTTTAAACATGACAATCTTGAAAAACACATGGGGAAATGACAAGTAGACCATGACATTCCTAGCAAAGGGTTGAAGAAAAATGAAATATATTACGACAAGAACAACAAACATGTTCAAAATCTTACCTTGTTCAGTGCTTTACAACCTTTGTCTATTTTCCAACAAGTTGGCAATGTTGCTACTAAGGAGAAATAACACAAGATTGCCTAGTTCGCTATTCTTTTTCATGTTTTGGAAAATGGTCAACCCATGGTTAAATATGAATATCTTAAACCTTTATTTGAATTTTTGAAGGTAAAAAATCTACCTTAAAGACATTGTCCACTAATGCTTCAAGGTGGGTGATGGGGGAACATATTCATCACCAAGTTCTAAAAGCCTTAAAGGCAACTATTATTGGAACTTCATTCCTTTCAATTAATTGCAATGAGGTGACTTCAATCAACAACCAACAATGGTTGTCGATACATGTGTATGTGTTGGACAATTGGGTGTGTACATTGTTGCTTTTATCCATGGCCTAGGTCATAGGTGGATCAAATGCAAAAAATCTAACAAAGTGTGTGGTGGGATCTTTGTTGCAAGAAAAAGGTTTAGGTCACACTAACATCGCAGCAAAGCTTGTTGCATTTGGTTCAAATGGTGTTAATGTTTCCAAGGTGCTAAATTAGGTGTGACAAAACAAATTCAAGAAACATGCACCCCATTCAACTTGGGGGTGCATTGTGTCTCTCATAGAACAAACTTGGGTATGCAAACATTATCTTCTTTTCCTTAGTGCATCAAGTGGAAACACTGTTCCAATCCTTATATCAGTACTTTTACAAAAGTCTCAAACATCACTTGGAATTCACAAAATTGGCTGACATCATGGAGTCTAAAGGTTTGAAGTTATTAAGAAATGTGAAAGCTAGATGGGATTCCATGTTTAGCCCAACCAAGCAAGTGATGACAGGATATAAGACCTTGTTGATGAAAATGGCCCTAGACATGGATGCAAACTCTCAAGTTGCAACAAACTTTGAACATTTGGTTGATTTGGACATGTTGTTGTACTTATCTTATATCCTCCCGCTCCTAAAATATGTGCATAGTTTCATTAAATTTTCTCAAGGCAATGACATTTTTCTTTGCAACTTTTTGTGCGCAGTGAAAATTTGTTAGGAACAATTGCATTTTTAGTTTGTTCATCTTGCCACAAAGTTTCAGGTGGATGCATTCAACGAATACCATTCCTTGCTAGATTGTGCTCATGAAATTATCACTTTGTAATGGCAACAACTACCGTTTTCTTCTCTTGAGCATTTGATTTTCAATCTAAATGGCAATCAAATCTTTTGTCGGTGTATCAATTTCATGTGCCAATGGTGTAGAAACAACCATGAAAAGTTTGCTTCTAGTTTTTTTTTCATTTTTTTCACATATGTCTACTTGTTTCAATTTTGTGGATCAAACCTTGGAGCCCCATGTTCTTGTTAATTTTGGAATGTATCTACCATTTAACATATCCAAAATTTTCAAATTTGGCATAGTTCTAGATTTTTGCACAATTTGAAATTTTTTGTGTCAACTCAATGCTTGAAATCTTTTTATGTTAAATCTTTAGTTGTGCACATCAAGGCTTGCAAGCCTCTTGTTTTTCATTTTGTGATCTTGGTTTCATTGGAGGCCCATCCTTTAAGTTGGAGACCTTTTTTTCATTTTTGTAACCTAAAGCCCATCAATTTGTTCAAGTTTGGAATATGACTAGTGAGGTTTCAAGTTTGTAATATGATCTTTTGGGTTTGGAATGTTATTTGAAGGTTTAAATGGTCACTAGTTGGTTTAGTTATGCAAATGATTTTTCATTGGTCAATTGCATTATGCATGTTTATATACCTAAGTTTTTCATTGGTGTGATGTGTGTGATGGCTACATTGTAACAAAGATTGTGGAATCTCTCTTGTTTGAATTGGAAGGTAGATTTCCTTCTCACAAGGTATTTGATGCATTTGGCATCATTTATCCACAATACTAGCTTTAGGATGGGGCTAAAACATCCTTCCAAAAACATCTTGCAATCTTGAAGTAGGATTGTGCAAGTTTTTGTGTGGTCTATGTTATGGAATCAAATGGTGAGGAAGTTAACATGCCTTTGAGCACATTAACATGTTGTTAGCTTCAACACTTGACATTCAACAAGGTTTTTTCAAAATGACTATGAAAAACCAAGTAGTTGTTAATATGCAACTTCCTTTTGACCTTAACCCCCTGACTTGGTTATGGCATACAATATCAAGTTTTAGAATATTGTGTCATAATCCACCTGAGTATTTCATGCTTGTTGAAATTGGTAACATCCTTGTTTTGGGCAATGTGGAAGATGAAAGATGTTTTTCCACTCTGAAATTCCTTAAATATAGCCTCCGTAATAAGCTCAGTGTGCATCTACCTATGGTTGTGAAGATGTTTTGGCAAAAAAAATTCATTTTGGCAAATTTCCTATACAAGGAGGCTATTGAGTCTTGGAAAAATGAAAACAAGCAATATGGTGACTCATGAGTCACGATTCTTGTTGTTATTGTATCCTTTGAAACTTGACTAAACTTTCAAAGTTTCATGAATCCTTTTAGTTTCCATGATGTTAAGCCAATTTTTTGATTTTATTACAACCTACAATCTTAACTCTTAGATTTGGTGTCCCAAATTTAGCAACTATATGGTGACACTTCTTGGACACATGGGTGATTTTGGTTTTTGGTTTCACAATGCAAATTGTTGCATTTAAGCTATGAATTTCCTTGACCCATTTCCTTGTTTTGAATTTTAACATTTATTTATGTGTAATTCTTAATATTAATGAATAAATTTTTTAATTGCAATAACCAATTGTAAATTATAAATATTAAAAATACCTATGTTCTTTTTGTATTTTCAGTTTTGATAAGAAGGATTTGTTATTTTGCAAGCCACTTATGTTACAGTGAGCAGTTCAAGAGGTTCAATTCCTCCATAAGTGACAATAATTTAATCTAAAACAATTATCATGCAATGTTTTTATATTGTTGAAAAGTTGCTGGTTTTTGCAATGTTCAATTTCAATATGGAACCTAAACATCACCAAAGCAAATGGTGTAGTTTGTTGCATTTTTATACATTAAAACATTTGGATTTTCACATCTTATTGAAATTTATTTTTATAATGTAACCATTTTTTTCACAATCTAAAATATGTAGTAACCTTTTAAAACTTTTACATTAAAAACCCTTAGCCAAAAAGCTCCAAAAGGAAAGCCTATGTTGCCAACTATAGCTAGCTTAATTGATGGCTTGATGCAAGTTTTGCAACATGCCATGGGTTGTTGGTGCAAGTGCAACTATGCTTTGAAAATGAAAAAAAAATGTTTGCTTCTAACCTTGACTTGCTTTATTACTTTCCTTGGTGTGTTTGGTTTCAATGTTGGAGACTATTAATTCACTAGTGAAATTTGCCCAACTTCAAGATATTTTTGTTTGTGATCTCATGGTGATTATGAATATCTATTAAGATGAGCTTCATAAATTGTTCTTGCCTTCAATGAAGATATCTTCCATGGATTCCATAGGCTAGTTGACACCGCTCATGAAGAAATTTATATGCAATGGATCATTGAATTAAACATAGGAATTAACCACCTAGGGTTTGAAAAAAATGGTCCACATATTTGGGCAAAACTAAAGAACCTAGAAACTAGGGCCACTTGTTTTGTGACATGTGAAGTTTATGTTGTTGTGAATCAAGTGAAGCAACAAACATTAGTTGTTATTCAACTAATCAATCAGTTGCAAACTCATTTTCCACCTCAAGAGGTGATGGATGCATTGGAGGTGGTCTGCCTTAATATTGATTGCAAGATGATCCTAAGTTTAAATTTGGTGTTCACTTGAACACCATCAAGAGTTTTTGTTGTGCCCCAAGGAAGCTTGGACCTTAAAAGCTATGGGTTCTTCTCATTTCAAAAGCAATAGCCTTGGATTTATGTAGGTGTGGACCTTCATGCTTTCCATGAAGAACTATTTTTGTGTGGCCATGGCCCTTCCCATGACATTAATCCTTTGGATTAGTTATGGAGGGGTCTAACTACAAGTCAAATTGTGAATCATCATTTTTCCAAATACATAAAGTTGACATAGGTTGCGATAATCCAAGTGATTGGATCAATGGAAGATGAAGATAATTTTAATACTCTTAGCTTTATTAAATCAAAACTAAAAAATAGGCTCACCACCCACCTTGATCTAATGATCCACATGTTTTCTTGGAACTTCCTTACAATGCAGCCATCCATGAATGGAAGGAAAAATTTGTGGGTATGGTGAGGATGCACAACAAGAAGCTATGGTTTTGCAAAAGTGTTCAGAATTTGAAACATTCTTAGCTGGCATTTGTTTTGAAGCCTTCCAATCAAATAGTTCTTGGGGGTTTAATTTGCTTTTTTTTTACTTGACATGTGTTTGCACGGGTGATGGTAGGAGCATGTTGTTACTGCAATCAAAAGCTGATTGTTGTTGTCAACAAATTTGCAATTGGATCATTCTGGTCCGCTGTGGAAATGTTGTTACTTTATTACCTTTGTTTCCATAAGCCTAGCTTGTTTGGTATGCTACTTTCAGTGATTCAACATGTCTTGCACACACAAGCCAACTAACATCCAAAGAACACTTAACTTCATATTTTTTTGGCAGGTAACCCATGCACTACAAGGGGTAGGGCAGTTTCTTTTGCCACAGGTCAATTCCCCCACATGGCATGCTTGTTGAATTTTTGAGCTTGAATTTTCAAAAGTTGCTCCTTAATAGACCCTAATGTTTTTGCATTTGCTCCTTACTAGACACAAGTTTTTTCACATTTGCTGATTAAAGTTGAACAACAATTTGCAAATTTGCATAACAAGTAGTAAAAAAATTATCAAGTAGGTTTCAGCTTCAATACGGTGCAAAGCAGGGGCGCTAATTGCTCTCAACTCTGGCCCACAAAGTCGCCAATGTGTTTACTTTTGTAAATTGAGAAAACAAAGTTGGTTGAAAAAAGTATTAACTAAACTTCAATGTGAGAAACATTTTTGCAGGGTCACATACTGAGCACCACTGCAGATGCTCTTACTTATTTTGACCTTGAAGATTCTCTACAGGATCCATTCTTCTTTTAACCCAACAGAACTAATTGTATTATACAGTTGTTCTTTAGGGTTTATTGGAATGGATGTATGTAATAATTAATAAAAGTAGTTAGAAATTTTGAAATTTGTAGTTTTCATTTGGTTCCTCTACATTTTGAGGAATGTTCATTAGGTGTTCTTTGCAAGAACTTCAGCAAACATTTCCTATTTTGAACAGTTGGTGGTTTGATTGCCATAGGGGGCAGAGGCATTATGGAATGAGCCTGCTTGTTGATTGTACAGAATAGATAACTACAAAAATTAGTGAGAAACTTTTTAATTTGTAGATTTCATTTGGTCCCACATTTTGAGATACATTCCTTAGGAATTATTGTGGATTAAGTTTTGCGCTCTTTTCCGTTGTCGTTTTGGGAGAATTTCATGGAACATGGTTTGAAGTTGCCTCAGGGGCAGAGCCATCAGGCAATAATGTAGTTTTCATTTGATCCCAAAAATTGGAGGAATGTTAAAGGGGAGTTGCTCTGAACTATATTAGTTTGGGGGTGGGGCAGGAGCCATCAGAGTAGTGCAAAGTCTGTTACAATAGTGATGCTAGTGTTTCAACTCGTAAGTAAACACCCTGACTAATATTGGACCTCATTCCAAGTAATCTGAACCTAAACATGCGATTAACTATCCGATTAGCACCAGTTCTAGTCCCTTTTTTTTTTCCTTTTTTCATCCCACAAATCTCTCCAGTTCTGATTCTTAAAAAACTGAGATCCCAGTTTTGATTTGATTTTTATGAACCAAAACCAAAACCTCTGATTCTAACCCTCCAAACCAGGTACCTGCCCACCACTGGTTTGAACCTTGCTATAAGGGGGCAGAGCCATTACATGATGAGGCACTTGTTGAAAGTACAGAACTTTCAAGACAACTACAGCAAAAGAAAAGTAGTGAGAAAAAGTGAGAAATATGTAGCCTGGAGTTATCTTGAAAGGCAAATGAGTGAGTGAACTCAACCATGGTGGTGGGCACACACACTAGGGAATAAGGTGGCCTCTCTTGAAGTCATTATGATGACAGATAGGGTCTGTGGCATCATCAGAGTACTCATCAGAGTACTGTCGGGTATGTTGACTATTGTAATCGACAATATGAACATTCAATAATACCTTTGTTGAGAATTCAGGGGTGGTGTGTGTGTGTGTGTGTGTGGCTGTCTGTCTGTCTGTGGAAAGAAGAAGTTGGGTGGGGAGAGAGAGTTAAGTTATATGCTGAGCTGAACAGCTTCACTAGTAGCAAAGATTGAATCCTTATCTTAAACATCACCACCATCACTTTGAAGTCAGGGAATTATTTGGAGAGGTCCTGAGTACTGACAAATAACCAAAAAGAAGTCAACTATGACAGCACCATCAACACGCATCAGTGTCCTTCCCTTCCTTCACGGCAGCTAAGTAGTAAAAAGTGGGTCTCTCTGTGCCAGGAAGCTGCTGCAGTACAGGACAATTGAATGGTTACATTTCTTTCAACCTGTGGGAATGCTGCAGGAGGACAGTACCTAGAGTAGTACTAGTGGCATCACACATCGATACTGGGCTTTTAGGATTCTATGACAAAGTTGTCACTCATTGAAGGATGTTGGGCTTCTCACACCACTACCTACTTCCTTACTTTACCCAGTACTACTGTCCTTTTCTACAGCTGCTGCCCTGCAATAGAGTGTGATGTGTGTAAGTGGAAAAGAGTGGCAGTGTTTGATCAGGAATTGGGTAACCAAGAGGACTTGACAAATTGTAAATAATTTGACTTTTCTTCACACAACCACACACACACACACACACACACTCTCTCTCTCTCTCTCTCTCTCTCTCTCTCTCTTTGCAGGAGTCTGCAATCTGATCAGTTACCAGATTTGCTTCTTGATCATCATAGGCAACAACTAACTTATTGGAGAACCCTGGAGACTTTGCTTCTGTTTCTGGAGACTTAGTTAGAGCAGCAGAGGTCCTTGATGTATTCTCAAGTTAAGTTTATTGCGAGTACAATATCTGCCCAACACTGATTTCAGAGGCAAAACACTATATCACCTCATAAGCAAATCATGGCAAAATTTGATGTCTTAACTCCATAGACCGATAATTACAACAATGTGTGAAGGGACTCAATTTCTATCTTCTTTTATTTTCCAATTTTTTTGATGTAGCAAAGGTGACAATCATGTATTAGCCAATATGGCCAAATTTGGCTATTAAAACATATAAAAGGAATTTTTTTAAATTTATCCTTATATATTTTCAACTATCTAGTAATACTTGAAGCATGTATAAAAACCTGGTGATTTTAAAAGATTTTCTGAATTTTTTTTCAAAGTTTTCAAAAAATCATTGAATTTGTGATGAGAAAAGTTCAATTTTGTGCAACAATGCGAAATTTTGCACCCAAAACAATGGCTAGTGTGAACAATGCAAAAGGCCCATTTGTTACCTCATTAACCACAAATGTAAAGCTTGGGAAGGACAACCTTTTTTTTGTAATTGAAAACCATGTAAGTCAAAATATAGGGTCCATATATTGGTTGTTGGGTAAAAATTTAATTTTAATTAATTTTATAATAAGATTATATTTATTTTCATAATTAAAATATAACTAATGTAAGGCATGCATTGATAATAAATATTAGAAAATATGTACATTTGAAACTTTACGTATTAAAGTTGTTAATAGGTTCAATTGGTAGGATGAAGGTGTAATTTACATACAAGGTTTAGAGTAAAAGAGGTAAAATTAGTGAGGTGGTTATTTACTTCATTAAAACAAAAAGTTGATGAAGGTCCAGATGCAAGCACTTGGTAGCTCATTTACTTTGGTTGTGATGCATGCCTTGTTTGCTTTGATTTTTAAATTCAAAAGCTTCTTTATTTATTTTTCCCCATGGAAACAAACATGTCAAACATTGTTATACATTAACTTTGTGGATGCCATCCATGGTCTTCATCATCTCAAATGTGATTTGGTGATTATAACTTGTTGATATGTTTCTAAAAACTTAATTTGGACATGCATGTTGTTTTTTTTGTCACAAACACAATCACCTTCCTTCCTTCACTTCTCACACCTTCAACTAAAACTAAAAATCCAAGCCAACATATCACATAAAACCTCCAAATAATATCATCTTGTATACATGTAATGGGAAAAATTAACACAATGTCACCCTATGACCTAAAGAAAAAGGCACGGTTGTAGGAGGAGATGGCCTACAAAAGGGTGGGAAGAAGGAATCAATGCGTAATTGGGAGACTATGCTAATTTGAAAACTATGAACTAAAGAAGGGGGGAGGGGGAAGGGGAAAGGGGTGCAAAGGAGTTTGGGGTGGAGTGAGAGGAGATATTGTAGAGTGAATCCAAACAAGGGATGGGAGATGACAAAAAGGTGTTAAAAAGTTCATCGTCTCTTTTGAACTCACCATTAACTTCCTATAAAAAGGCTGGAAATATGAAGTTATGTTGGCATGAAGGCTTGGAAATCATGGTTGTTTACAAGATGACACAACTAAGAAGGAGTTCAATACAAGGTTGGTGGTTGCCTATTCAAAAGTTGACTCTTAACAAATTCACATGCATGTGAAGCTTGGCTAGAAGTCCTACAAGAACAATTTTTTTGGAAAGTGATGCACACATTTTTTAACCATTGCAATAGACAAAGTATTGGTCCTATTTCACTAATCTACCTTACATACCTACCTACCTACTTGCTTACCTACCTACTTAAGGTGGTAGGTAAATTATAAGTAAATAGATAATAGGTAGGTAATTGAGTCACTAAGCAATAATGTGACTTTTATGACTACAAAAATATAACTATAGTCAAATCAAATTCATTGTTTATGTCATTTTTGTAGCCACTTATGTCAAAATGGCATAAATGAATGGTCCTATTTGAATGTGTACTCATATGAATGTAGTCATGAAAGTCATGTTTTAGCATAATGAATAGGTAGGTAGGTAGGTAGGTAGGTAGGTAATAAATTAAGTTGTGATAAGTAGTAACTTAAATTAAATTGGGTGGGTATAAATTACATAGTTAAATAGTAGGTAATATGTGGTAGTTAGTAATTGATCTAATATGTAGAAGGTAGTAATTGCAACTAAAAAGTTTTACCCATACACTTTGTCTTTCATTTCAATTTTGTGAACTACATAAAAAGGTGTACTATAGACATTCAAAAAACATAAACAATATTAAAAGAAAATACCATTTGTGATGAACCTATCAAATGGCTTGACTTTAAAGGTTAATTTACCCAACATAAAATAAGAATATTTATTTACATATGCTACTCCTACCTACCTATTTACCTAGCTAAATCTATTCACCTACATTACTACCTATTTAAATTACCATATTTAAAAAATAATTTTCAAAATATTACTATTTGTACATCATGAATGTTTTTTTTAAGTCACCAAAATAGTCACATTATAGGCATAAAAAGCTATCTAGGTGTAAGCAAGATAAAATGAACAATTTTTTCACCTTGTCAAAACTACAACAATTAGATTTTAAATAATAATTAAACTCATCATAAAATTGTGAAACATTTAATGTTTTTGCTTGAATGATAAAAGATAAAATGTTTTTACATTAATGTGGATTAATTTTCAAATTTCAACTTATAAAAATAGGTTTCAAGTAGGTTTTTTTAAATATAAATAGCTTTTGACGTCTACTTTTAAGCATGGGCTTTTTGTTTCAAGTAGGAGTCAAATAGGGTTTAATATAAAAAAATAGGAAAATTTGATGGCTTGTTAAAATAAATGATGATTTTCATATCATAAATTAATACATATATATTTGATTAATTTTTTTAATGAAAAAATAGGTGTGAACACATATAAACCAATTAGTTTCAAATCTACTTTTCATCTATTTTGAAGTTTTTTTTAAAAAAATGTTTTGGGAACTATATTCTTATAAACTTAATACAACAAATGAATGTTACTTAGCATATATTTTCACCTAATTTGATGCTACTTTTTTGTAGCTATATGTGTGACATATGGTTTAAGTGCAAACGTCTACTTTGTTTGTATAGTTTATCTTGTTTTGACCCACCTAATAAATAATATGTAAACAATTCACCCATCAAATGAGACCATATACATTAACTTTGGACTTCATCTAAATTTGTGTGATGTCATCATAAAATCATATCACATGCAATTGGTTGTTGCATGCAAATTGTTGTACAAGACTAAATGATAGTCAATCATAAAATGTCACTTTCACAACTAAAAAACAATTATAAACACTAGCCACAAATCTTGATTTTTTTCCTAATGTGATAATTGCAACATATATGATAATTAAGGTACAATTTAGATTCAAGAAACAAGTTTTAATTGCAAGGTATTTGTTTTGCCACATTGTTAAACCTACTATTTCACTGAATTTGTTGTTTTTGTTTAATGCTTGCCCAACATCATCATATTTTCAAAAATGGCATGTGCGTTCAATATCTCAATTTTAAGCTTAGAGTCTCTTATAAATGATATCTTTCATCCAAGTCTACACCCATTAATGCAACATGTAAGATTAACAAAAGATTTTAATTTTATTATATTCATGCCCCATATCTAGTAACCATAATGGTTAGTTCTATAATTATCCATCCATATGTAAACATACCTATGTACCACTTACTAATTAAGTGCCTTACCTACACAACAACACATCTTGGGTTTTACAACTGATTAATAAAATGACTTTTGTCTTTTTTGACTACAATTAGAACTACAAGTTCATGTTAATGACTATGTAGTTGTAAAGGACATTGTGCTACCATGTGGCATTATGGTTTTGCGACTGTAGTCGATATCATGACTTGATGGTTTTTGCACAAATATCAAATTTTCAAAAATGCATTTTTAATGTATATTTAATCATCCAAAACTAAATAATAACAAAATTCCATTGATTCTTGTAACTTTTGGTGAATAATAACTCATCATCTTATGATGCTAAGCCCTAAACCCTAAATGCCACATGACAACGAAGTTGATTAATAGTCACGACACTTCATGACTTGTGACACTAATTTCACATCATGATTCATGTCATTGATTTGATGAATTAATTTCATTTATTAGCTAATCAAAAATATTGTTGTCCTTTACGATTAATAACAACTCGATCTTCCATGTGATGATGACATGGCATGCCATTTGGCAACAAGGTGTCACAAATTTTCATGGCAATCCATGATTTTTTGTGACACCATAAATTTTTGTGTGTTTTGAATTTACATCACCAATATTTGTCATGGCATGCCAAAAAACTTTTGTGTGTGCCATTAGGTTTTTGAAGTCATGAATCCACATGCATGTGCATGTGTACTAAATAATTTATAATTGTTATCTTGTAGTTATGACTACAATATTAATAGTCATTTTGAAAAAAGTGACACATAACTCCTTGAATTTTTAACTATTTAATACAGTAGCTTAGGTTAACATACCTATAAAATTAACTTATGTATCTAAGTTATTTAATAAAAACTTACTTCATAATATAAATTACCTTGTAAGTTACTTAATTAAACATAAAAAATTTACTACATCTAGTATGTTTAAACATATTTAAAATAGGTTACCCTACTGATAGGTTAACGTAAGTAGGCTTGCATAGGTTCCTAGCTTTAAGTTTTTTGTCAAGTCAACCTAGGTAACCTCATTACAAGATATTTTATCAAGTTTGTAACCACCTCAAGTTTGTGCAACTAGATGTGACTATGATGCTATTAAATGCAACATAATTATCTTAGGTTTGTTTTTAACCTAAAGATGCCTAGGTTAACCTAGGCTAGGTTAGTAAGTAGTATAGTTTGACAAACTAGTTCATCTTAAATCAACCTAAGGAGGTCCAAGTTTAGGCTAAGTTGATAAGTAATAGGTAGGTTGACCAAGGTCAACCTAAGGTGGCCAAGGTTAATGATTACATGGAATTTCATTATTATAAAAATAATTTAAATCCTAGTTGTTAAAATGACTAAGCTTTGCAATTGAATGTCCCTTGTGACTAAATGGGGAAACAACATGAGTTTAACAACTCACTAATCACTAGTTACATATGTCCTTTTTGACTAGTATGTAGTTGTAAAGCCCAGTCACAAAACCTAGAATGTGTTGTTGTGTTACGTTTTTTCACCTCATAGTAATCACTTTCACATTGCAAACCTAATTACCTATGATATTTACTAACTCACATATACAAAGTAGTTAGTAGTTACCTAGTAATGTAAGGTGGAAGTAGGAGGGTTTAGACAATAGGTTGCCAACACGGAACTATGGTAACCTTGTTGTAGGTCATCCACAATTGCATCATAAGTCATAACCAATGTTGGGTGCTTGTTTTTCTTTTTTTTTAAATCACTAATTCTAGTTCTTCAACTAGATTTTGATAATCAACCTAATGATTTACAACCAACCCTAGGATCAGTAAGGTGGAAGCATAATCAAGTGGACCAAAAAAGTTATCTTTGACAATTAAATCATTTGACATTCACATGTAAACACAAAAATAGTTCAAAACCTCCTCCTATGATTTATAATACAAATCATTATGTACCTCTATTGACTTCATAAAAATATAAAGCTAAAATTTAAGAAATAACTATATCATAAAAATCTATAAAAACTATGTTTGAATATAATTGCACAATTTTTTGAAAACCTACTTCATTTCCCAAAATAAATTAAAACATTTCTAAATTAGATGTTCTCACAAAGTCTATGGTATGCATGAAGATATCTTTGAAATTTTCAATTTAAATATATTTTTTAATCCACTTGCATTTACTTTTGTAAAATCTAGCACTATAAAAAGTAGATTTCAACATGCTTGCATTTCATAATAAACTACTTAACTATCTATTAAATATGTTTTTTAATATCTATATATAAAATAAAAAATCATACTAATTTCAATATCATAACCTAATTATTACATAATTAAAAAATTTATGGTACATTTTATGGTACTTATAATTTGACCCAAAAAATACACAATATGTAATCCACTTGATTGAGCTTTCACCCATTAGGCCAATTTTTTTTTCACAAATATCAACTTCTCTAAATTTTTCAATTATAAAAAATATATATCTTAAATTAGTAAATATTTTGATTAAAGAAAAAATCTTCTCCATTTCAATTTGTGATTTCACAATGCCTAAGATTTGGTGGACAAAAAACCAATCCAAGAAAAATAGATTCATGTTTTTCCCACCATTGAAAAGGACATTTGATATCCTTCACATCCATTATTAATGTCTAAAAATCGACTTGATTTTATTTTAGCAAGGTTTTTTGCTAGTTCACTTGTGTTAATCATTTCAAATTTCTCCAAACTACAATCCTCATCAATTATTACAACTACAAAATCACTTTTAGATCATCCTAATTGATGTAAATGATGATGACATTTCAAGAACATGAAACATAAAACTTTCTATCATACTCTTCAACAATAACCACACGTTGTTCATGACCAATAAATAAAGCTATTAAATCAAGGTTTTTTCACTTTGGGTTTACCATCAAGTAGAACATATTATGGGTTATTCTTCTTTCATATTTCCTTAAAAATGAAAAGAAAGAATTCAAAACATAAAAAACTTTTTTTTTGATGTTACAAGTAAGCAAGTTAACTTAATAACAACAACCAAATCACCCTCCATTGTTTAGGGGTGATGGGATTTCAACTTCTTCCTTAAATTTCAAGCTCATAGCTATTGTAAAATGTAAATCATCACTTAACACCATGGTTCAAAACATAAACATGAGAAAACCAATCCATAGTGATTTGAAAGATGTGTCATGTTCAAGGAGGTGGCATTTAACTAGTCACCTACATTGCAAACAATTTGTTATAACAAAGAATGATGTCCTCCTAAAAAGCTTTTTGAAACATAATTATTTCCTTAACAAATTTACTTTTAAAAATTAGAATAATTTTAAAATAAAGTAATAAGATCTACTTGCCCTGAGGACTACACCTTCAAAATAATATTTTACAAAATATGCTTAAAATATGATTTTCAAATTAATTTTTAATTTTTTAAAATTCTTATGACCCACAAAATGTTGCATTATGTTACAATATAAAGATATCCATAAAAATGCTTTTGGGTATTCCATGCAAATTATATTCGTTTCAAATTTTGTTAACCATTCCCACAATACATTAAAAATATGATCATACAAGATCATCACAAAATTTAGCATGAACTTAAGTAATACCACAATGGAAATAGTGGTCATTTCGTGGAATGACTCTCATTACCTTATTTGAACCTAATATCAAATGTTCATATTCCCATTTCCAATAGAAAAATGAAATCAATTTGAAAAAGAAAATTGAAACTACCCTATTTTCATTTAAGTATTTAATTTCCTTGGGTGAAGATCAAAATCAATTCAAACGTTCTATTTTGCTCTTGTTTGCCTTTTTTTAATTCTTTGAACTAGGTTATGCACTCTTGCAAATCTCCTTGTGTGAACTTAATAAAAACATGTACATTTGAAAAAATTTCAAATGTTTTCATATATTGTAGCATATTGACATGCCTTAGAAAAAACATGTTCAAAACAAGTGCCCCAAAAAGTTTTTCCCAAACCCAAAGCTTCATAGCTCATAACAAAATTTAATTTAGCATCATTACATTTAGATTTAAGGTTTTGTCTTTCACATAAAAAATAATTTTAATCTTTAAACCATATTGATCCAATTTAAAATTTTGTTAAACATTTACCCAAAGCTCTTTTGGTTTTTGTAACTTCAAATAAATTGATAGTGATATGTTTTTGCTATCAATCATCTCCCAACATGTTAATTACAAGAACATAAACAACATTAATGATAATAAGGTGACATTGAGGGCACTAGGAAGGACAAGAGAGGATAATCCAAGGAAAAGTGAAAAAAGGTTTTATTTTTTAGGTGACACAATAGTATTGGGAAATACATCAAAGAATGTTAAATGCACCAAGGACACCGAGTTATTAAAAAAATCCTCCTAGGAACAAGGTGGATGATGTGAACATTGAGTCTTAGGAAGGACACCAAGTTACTAGGTGGTAAAAAAATCATTTAAAAAGGCCCGGTATCCTTGATCATGAACGCCCTTTGACATCTATGAATCAAAAATTGTATTTGTTGATTGGATTGTTATAGCAAATTATATAATGCACAATATATGTATTACCAACATCCACATATGCATTAATAACATTCACATAAAAAAAAGCCCAATAAAAGAAAAATTGTTACGAAGTTTCCAAAAATTTCCTTAAGCATGTAATTTTTAAAGATTAGTTTTGATTGATTTTTCTCATTACAAGAAATCATGATTTTTTTAATGGAAAAAAATAGTCAAAAAAACACCATGTGGCATGTTTGCCCCCATGTCCAACTTGACCAAATTGCCATTTTGGATAAGTTAATTTTGATCCATCTCCTTTGATTGGGTTTATTTGGTTGGCTATTTTGATGGGTTTTTTTTACTAGGTAAAAGGAAACAACAATATTTGTGTCACAACCTAGTCTTAGGCTTGCGACCAAAATAAGGGCTTGCAAAGGTGCAACCCGAGAGTGAAGCCCAGGAATCTCATTTCATGCTCACAGGAATGTAGGAAAATGTGAAGAAATGAGCCCACACACTCCCAAGTGGGCTCCCAATTTGAGAGTTGGAATCCCAATGGATTCTCAAATTTTTGAAGAGCAAATTCAAGGGTCAAAATTCATTGGATTGAAAATTTTCTTATACCATTAAAAAGCTTTTGAGAAGTAAATGTTTAAGATGAGCTCACATGACCCATTTGAGTACATAAAACACAAGTTATGGCCAAAAGAAAGGTTGGGAGTCCAACCACTAAAAATCAAAAAATGTGTAGGTGGCATGCCACATATCGTTGGAAAACTCTTAACAAGGGCTACAAATTTGTTTTAAACTCACCTCAATTGGAAATCTACACAATAAGTTATGGCCCTCTAATAGTCCCAATTTTGGGAATTTTCGAATTCCGAAATTGGGAATCCTGGGACAAAATGACATTTGAATGTATCCCCCATGGCTAATCACAAAAAATACTATAAGGAGGAAGGTGGTGTTTTCCCCCAAGTCTGGGCTGTGGTGAGTTTTATGAATTCGTGTGTGCATGTGGTTTGTTCGTGCATCAAAAGTGCTCCAACTATGCATTAACCAACTTGTTATTTGGTTTGTATAGGTCCATGTGAATAATTGACCCGTTTATCACTCATCTTAGTCCCCATCCTAGAACTCCAGCACGCCCCTACCTTCGAAATGCTATGAGTTAAAGAGTGTATCCCCATTATTTCTTCCGATGTTTTCACCTTCGAACTTGCATTTGAATCTTACGAAAAATTTAGGGGTGCGTCAATTTGAGCAACAATTTTATATATATATATATATATTTTTATTTTTTTTATATTAAAAATACCCAAATGTTATTTATTTATTTATTTGCTCTACCTACCTACCTAACTTAATAATTAATGTTCCAAATATTATTTATTTATTTATAACTATCATCCCTTACCTAGGTTACTAGGTTAGGTTAAATAAACTAACTATGTACATTCAAGTAAATTGCACATGTGAAAATTTGAACACTTCATTTTCTCACTAAGACTCCAAACCTTTAAACATTGCACCATTTTTTCAACAAGTGATAATTTTTGTCATTATATCATTTCTTCCTATCCTACTTATATGGCCTAACTTACCTACCTTAATTACATACCTACCTTATAGTACTTTAATAGGTTATTCTAGGCTACATTACTCTATGTTATTTTAAATTTTTCTACCCTAACCTATTCCAAATTATTTAACCCTAAGCAAGTTTTAATTATTTTAGGCCAATTAACCTTAAGTTATTTTATGTTATTCTACCTTTAGATATTCTTGAAAATTCTTGGATATTTTTACCTAGGTTATTTTTGGCTATTGTATGTTATTATAGGCCATTATAATTTTTTTTACCTTAGGTTGTTTTAGGCTATTTTTGTCCTAGGCTATTCTACCCTAGGTTTTTTTTGTTATTCTACTTTAGGTTATTTAATCACAAGCTTTTTTCAACTACTCTTAGTTATTCTAACATAAGTTTTTTTTGGTTTTTTTAATTATTCTACCTTATATGCCTCTTAGCTATTTTAGATTTGTTTTATTATTTTAAACAATTCTACCTTAGGTGATTATTGGTTATTCTTTGTTATTTTAAATCATACTAAATTACTATACTATGGGTTATTTTATGATATTCTACCCCTAGTCTATTTTTGTCTATTCAAAACTATTTTAGGTTATTATATCCTAGGTTATCCTAAGCTATTATATTTAAAGCTTTTTCCACCTAGGTTTTTTTTTTAATTTTTAAAATTTTACCATTATCTATTAATAGCCTAGGATAACCTATAAATAGCCTAAACTAAAATAACATAAAACAATGTAATATAAATCAATTATAATACATTATCTAACTTAAGCTTTGAATAGGTAGCATAGGCTTAATAAATAGGCTAGCTAGCCAAATCAATATGAGTAATTTGACTAAATTTTTTTCATTTAATATGGGATATTTGATTAAGCCATGACAATTTTTACAAACGTTTTTTTTGTTTGTCCTTTTCAACTAAATGTACAACATAACATTTTGTCAAAAACATGATTGTTGATCATGTGTTCCTCTTTATTATTCTCAAATTTTTCTTATAAACATTAAAGTTCTGATAATGTGTTTTGAATAATAATGTCGTTTGTTGTTTGTAGAAGTTATTTTTAGCACATTGTTGCACAATTTTGGAGTTGTTATGCAAAACTTGATGATGTGGCAAGTTGTCGAGTGCATAATGGTCCCATTGTGGAACAAGGAGTGTGAAATCTAGGCTAGCCTAGTGTGATGATGCTACAATGTGTTCACTTGTATTGCACGACACAATAAAAAACACTAAACATCACCCTTTAGAGGTTGAAGGTGATGGCACTATGGTGTGTTCATACACAACTTACTATGATTCCAAAAACTCTTTTGTCAAATATTTATGCCATTTATTTTTATTTTGTTGTCATTAGGGTAAATATTTAAGGTGTAAAAAAACAAGCCATCATGAACTAATGAAAATAATTGAAATTGACATGCACATATGAACAAATTGATGCATGCACACAAGTGAAAACTTTTTAAAAATTTGTCAAATATTTTTTTTCATTAAATATTAACGAATTTTCATATATATATTTTTTGAGTGCCAAACTTTACTTTCCAAAAATTACATATTTGGCATAAAAATGTTGAACCTATTATTCTAATACAACATATGAATTCTTCATTCTGAAAATGTGCCTCTTAACAAACTTACATTAAGAGGAAATATATTTATCCATCAATAAAGGTGTCATATCTTCACCTCTTGGGTTTGTGTTCTCATTTTCTCCTACAATAAGAAGTGTTGAATGAAGAATTTAGCGTTTGCCACAACTATCCATATGAATGTTTTGTAAGATAATATTCCAAATTTTTTTTAGTTGGGTTTTTAGTAGAAGGCCTATATTTTGTTGGCAAATTCACATTACTCCAAGTTAATTTGAGCTTTTTCCACATTTTAACAATGGAAAAAATTTCATTGGTATGCATAGAATGTCCTTGAGGCTTGTAGGAGATGACATATCATCTATTTCATGAATTGAGATAAAATGCTTATATCCCACCTTGTAGGGAATCAACCATGCAATTCTTACTTAGAAAATGTATATTTGAACATGCTTGTCTGTATTCAAACAATAAGACAAGAAGACTCATATTAAAAAACATGTGAGTTGATGTTGATAAAATTGCGAGTAAGAAAATTGATGTGGATAAAATATGAGGCTTTAATTCTATCCAACCTCAAAAAAATGACCATTTAGTTCTCACCATACTCAATTTTTATAAGGTGAATACTTATCTATGGTTCTTCAAAATTAGAAGAGGATTCACATCCATCACTCCCATGAGCACTTTCAAATCTCTCTTCAACATTTTGTATCTCAATTTAATTATCCCTCAAAATTAGAAAGGAGGAACCCTTTGTTTAAACTTGATGATTACATAAAAGTCATGTAAACACATGTTAAACAAAATAAGACCAAAAAAAAAGTATTTGTGTGATTACAAAATATTTTGGCATGTTGTGTCCTCAATCAAAATCACACAAAACTCAAATAAAAGTGATACTCGATTTGGGTTTGAAGTTAATATGTTTCATGTTCTTTGTTGCAACAATGTATATGAAGGTAAGTCTAAACTAAATTCCAAATTGTCAAAATTATTATGATAAGTTGTAATAAGTAGCCAAGAATATAGAGGGATCTTTTTCCTTTTTTTCATATTTAATATGTAAGCATATTTGATCAAATTATTATTTAGATGAACATCACTTTGGCTATATCACAAAATCCTTTAAAAATTAACATTGCTAGTCATTGAGAGCTTTACAACAACATCAAGAGTGTGGTGTGCCCCCAACTTTTTAAGCCTAAGTTTGAGCTTTCATTTCTACCCAATTTTCATTGACAACAATTACTCAAAATTCAATATTTCTCATGCACCTTAGGTCTAAAAATTACAAAATTAAACGTATCAGATCAGGCTTGAGAAAATGATTCCATGGATGTGAACAGAGTTTTCTTATTTTGGCAAAATTTCACCACTTGACAAAAAGAAAAGAAAAAAGGCTGCCTCCTCTACAAAGGATTTTTGGGGGAAAAAATCGCCTAAATTGGCCACATATTGGGAAAAAAAAAAGCTTGAAATCGCCATATTTAGACTAGAGGTTCTTGCAAATTACTAGAACATAGCCAGGTTTTTTTGTTTAAACTGCTTTTCTCTTTGACCTGTAGCCGAATTTGGCTAAATCCCTCTTGTGGAGAGTTGGCTATCCACCTACCTCATGAAATTGAAAAAAAAATTGGAAAAAAAAAATACCCTGGATGTGAAATTTGTTGCAGTAATTATAAACAACCAAGTGAAAGCACAACAATAATCCTCTTCAAATCATCAACCCAAAAACAGAATTGTAACTGAACAGCAACAAATTTCTTTCACGTTTTGAAAAATTGCATCACATTGTGGTGTCACCAAAGAGGACAGGGACCAAACAACAACCAGACCCCTCAAGTTGATCTCACTCTGAGAGAGCAAGAATCAGGCAATCACACCTCAAAGAAACATCATAGCAACATCCAGGCAGCTAGATCCACACGAGAGATTCATTACTGGAAAAAGGGAAAAATCTCTCCAGAGCCTCTGCAGATGCGGCTCCCTCACAGAATCTCAAGGACCAAAACGTATAGTTCGGATTTCTCACACATATCCTTGTCCACACAAGCTTCCTTTAGCTACAGAACGTTCATTAGTCGTCTAACAACTGCTCAGACACAATCGACCTGACTCACCAGATTCAGGAGCTAGCCATCCCGTAGTCACTAACGCAGCGGAAGAAATCAGCAACTAGCCATCTTATGAGCTCCTCAGCATCTTCCAAAAACCTCTACCTCACCTCAGTTCACCTCCTTTCTCCAAGACAGATCCTCTCCTCTACTATGCCCTCACTAAATTCCCTAGCGCGATCTGCCTTCTTCAAAAACTAGAATCTTGCGCTCCATTGCAGCTTCCTCTTCATTGAAATTGTCAGCTCCGGCGCCGTCATGCATCCTAACCGCCTCGAATCATAAAAGCCAGCACCTTCTTTGCCATAATTTTGTGCCGTCCTCCGCAAGTGTGATGGGCATCCATGATCACACCAGAGCAGCCGCCATGCATAGTTGCAGTAATGAGACGTAATGCGCAGCCAACCAAGTGACGGTGCAAAAATCAGGATCAGAATCAGCGTAGCTCCATTGTTCGGTCACCCCATGTCTGGTTACAGTGGAACTTTTAGTGCATTTGGGAATGAACAAGAGCGTTGTTTTGGATGTTTGCAGGCATTTGGTGGGTGTTAGTTACTTGCAAAAAATCACAATCTCGCTGTGCTTCGTTTTGGGTGTCGCAGATTGTTGTTGGCAAGAGTGCCAGGCAGAATCAACAGCTTGTGCGTGTGCAAGTCTCAGTAAAGTTCTTCATTCACCATGAGTTTGCTGTTGTGCCGGAAGAAGAAGAATGGCAGCCAGGAACCAGAATCAAGCGTCAGATATTGAGAGCTTTGCTGCTGCTACACAGAATTCTGGAAACCCTAGCAAATCGGTGAGTTACATGCAACACTTTCTCATGCGGAGGGACACCCTAAACCCACACCGAAGAAGAGTTTGTAAGTTCTTTGTTATTTTATTCTGCAGTGAATTTTCGGGAAACCCTGCAGGGTTGTCACAATGGGTCATTAGGATCTGAAGCTTGAATTACCGTACGTACTATTGAGAATTGGCACTTCTTTGTCGAATTTTAATTTTCTTAGGAAACCAGGTTCTGCAGTTGCAAATTTAATTTTCCAGAATTTCAACGATTGCATACAAAATGCACGTTGTATTGTGTGTTTGTAAGAGTAACCCAATGGTTGGGACAATAACTTTTTTTCAGAAGTTGAGAGTTTGGTTTCAACAATTTCAGCAAATATCAACAGAAAATTTCCTTTTTCTTACTAGACCTTTTGTGAATTATTTTGTGTTGAACATCAGTTGTAGGTATGGTATGTGCACAGCTTGTTGTGAACTTCGAATGGACATGTGAAAGTGGTTTGAAACAAAGCTGTAAAACTTCAGAAAATTCGTGCAATGGCACTCAATAAAATGTCACCCCCTGGTATGAGGTGTTTTTGGTCAGGAGTTTGTGAGACTGATGCCCCTTGCATTATCAACTGATCATAACTTCTCCAAACCTGGACCAAGTGAATCACAGTTGTCTTCTTTACTAGGGTTCATGACTTGAGGCTATCCATGCAAAGATTCTCAGGTTTTATTGTTGAGTGTTGAGCATTCTTTAGTATTGGAATACTGGTGATTGTATGGCAGGTTTGTTCAGTGTGTCATTAGTGAGGAGATCAGGAACCCAAACCCCAAGCTCCTTGTTATTTGTCATACATGTATAAGCATAGTATCTTGCGGTGTTGATGATCTATCAGGTTTTGCCTAATTGGACTATTGCTGTTGAATCCAGGTCAATGTGATTATGCAAGGCAAAGTACACGGTGTGTTTTACAGGAAATGGACAGTTCATACAGCGAAGGAACTAGGCCTTGATGGCTGGGTGTGGAACTGCCGCAATGGCTCAGTGGAGGCTGTCTTTTCTGGAGCTTCCAGTACAGTTGATAATATGATTGAGAAATGCCATAGCGGCCCATCATTGGCCCAAGTCACTGGCATAACAGTTTCCTCATGAGACACACTGGTTTCCCCAGGGTTTGAGCAAAAACCCACAATCTGGTAAGCATCACATAAGGTATCTATATCCTTGATGTGGAACAACTCCAGAGAATTTGTGAAAATTTGTACAACTCTCTAAAATAGAGTATCTAGAGTATACAACACCTAGAGTATCATGATATCTAGCTATCTAGAGTATTGTATTCTAGGTGTATTGTACCATCATGACTTCAAGCAGGTTAATCAACCTCATTATCTGTTGTCACATTTGCTCAGCACTTTGACATGGCTAAATTGTAGGCATGATCTTATAATTGCATTGTTCCAACTCAAAGAGTGAATTCCTGCATAATAATTTTTTTTAATTCAAAACCTATAGAGATGTTTCTGTAGATTTCAGGAGAAATCTTAGGCAATCAAATGTTGAAATGGTGAAAATTTGGATTAATGGGCAAATTCCACATTTCATTGTTATTAGCTCCATTGCATTATCTGGTGGAGGTGACATTTGAGCACCAGGGTTGCCTCTTTTTGAGCTGATATTCCAACTGCAGATTGGTTCAAGTCGTTGTAACTCCTCCTACAGTGGTTTTGAGATCTTTGAATGATTGTTGGTTTTCATCAATGTAGAAATATTGTGTGAATAACAATCCAACATCAACCCTTTGAGGAAGATGTATAAAGTGGGTCTGCTATTATTGTTCTGTGGAGCTCACTGAACTGAGGTCACTGTTTGTCTGTTGACAGGATGTGATAATCCTCAAGTACCTGCTATTTTGTCTATTAGAAACCTATTGTGGTTTTGCTAGAGATACTTTGGTTTGAGATTTCTGACTCACACATTTATAGAGCTTGTTGAATGCAGAGAATTTGGAGCATCTCCGAAAATGCTCTTGCCCACTTGTTTTTCTTTCACATCTTGATCAATTGGAACCCACCTCAAGATCAAATTTTGCATTGAAACAATGCAAATTTGGGAATGAGCCACAACTTTCAAGGCAATGCTGAGTCCAAATTCCTTGTTGCCCAACTTCTTCATTTACCTCATTTTGATCAATTATTGCTCCAATCCCCTTCAGATCAAACATAGACACTCCAGCCTCAACATTGTGCCATTAAGCAAATTACCTTGCCTTTGACATGTTGTCATTGTTGTAATGTTAATGGGCTAAAGGGAATATATTGTGCAAGAAAGTCAGGGTTGCCACTTTAAGTCTTGCACTAGTTAGAAAATCATTTTGTGTCATGCAGCTAGCCACTTTGCATCCCTTCAAAACTGCGTTGTGTTGAGGGTTGAAGACACACTCCCTCCTTAATCTTGAACAGTTTAAGTTTTCCCATTTTAGCTCCGACACACTATTGTGAAGTCAATCCTAACTATAATCCTTAACCCTGAATCATGTTCCTATGAGGATTGACCTTAATATATAAGGATGGGTTCCTAGCATGTTCAAGGTTAAGGATTATAGGTTAATCCTAAATCTCGAACATCTCCTTCGCTTTCGATGGGCATTCCACCAACATCATTGTCCCCTTTCTTGATAATCATCATCACCCTCTAGCTCCTTCATTTTCATCTCCTTGATCTCATTTTCTTCACCAACACCTCACCATGATATTCCTTCTCCTTCATTTTTCTCTACTTTTCATTCTCTATTTTAAATCATCGTTTGCCTTGGTTCCTAATTCTTAAGCTTGTGTCTCCTACTTAAGAATTTTGAGTGTCATTTCTTCCTTGTTTTTTTATGTTTCACACTTTGATGATCTTTTCTTGCTTTTTTGATGACTATTTACCCCCTTGAATTTCATGGTCCTTCCCTTGGCTTTTGTACTTCTTTTTCACCTTCTCTTCCTCATTTTGGTTTGGTCATCCACATCTTTCCCATTTTGTCTTTTTTCTTTTTTCTTGCCATCCCTATTTCATCATTTTTCTGCTCATTTTGTATGTTCAACATTAAACCCTCCTTGTTGATGGTTTCATTGTCCACATCCTTCCACTTCTTCCCTTCCTTCTTTTTCTCATCATGTCCATCATCTCTAGGTTTGTTTTCCATCTCTACTTTTTGCCTTTTGCTTTTAAGACCACATGCTTCTCTTCAATGATGTTTGAGAATTTAGCCATTCAAACTTCCAAGAATGTTTTCATAGTAGTGTTATGGAATTGGCTAATTATACTCCATTCGAAATTATGCTAAATCAATTTGAGGGAAAACACATAACTACACAACCATGGTTTAGATTAGTGAAATGGATGTCACCTTCAATCGTAAAGGGTCATTCTACAAGTGGATGTATTATCATCCATTGCCTAATTTTCAAGTTTTGATACCCTTGTCATTCACATTAAATCCTAGGCCTTTTGTTACCATAGAATGTCAAAAGAGCCCTCCAAAGCTAGTTGGGAGGGTACAAAAGACTTGTTTCTCTTTATCACAGTTGGAATGACCTTTTCAATATTGGTGAACATGAATTACATATTTTAATCTTCTATAGGTAGCCTACCATAGAAAGAGGTGAAATGGTGTTGTTCAAAAAGATATATAGGTTTATGCAAAACACTTTCATTAAACAACCATTTGCATCATATGATCTTTAACTAATAGGTGGTCTTTAAAGTTAATTACGCCAACCTTCGTACCTGAATATCAATTTGTGGAACTTCTTCAACATGTGACCTTTAACAAACTCAATTGATCCATCAAGCACTAGAGATCCTCATGCAAACATTGAATTCACTAAACATTGAAATTTTTTAATTGCATATAATTTAAGTTGCATGTGTCACATAGTTCAAACTTGTTTAAATTATTTTCATTTTATTTTTGCAATGTTCTTACCACTAGTTGATATAATCATGATGAAATTATGAAAGTACCTAAAAAAACCCCAAACCAATGTTGCATTTTAATGATTTTGAGACAATTTCAACAATGATAACACTTTGAATCGAGATGATGAACTTTATCATATCAAGTATTTCATGTTTACATTTGAAGAATCCACAAATATTGAAGTCAAAAACATTAACATAAAAGTACCATATTAAATCAAAATTATATCCATTACTTTCTTTAATTACGCACAACATTAGTTGTAAATGAATTTGTCACCAAAACAATTGGTACATTTGGAGGGGGGGTGGGGGAGGGGCGGGGGGGGGGTTAGTCAAGGTCGGACATATATATTGGTTATTGGGTTAATCTTGAACTTTAATACCTAAAGAATTTTGAACATGCATGTTATATGATTTAATAATAGATATGACCCCAAAAAAGGTAAAACATAACATGCATGTTCAAGATTCTTTAAGTATTAAAGTTGTTAGTAAGTTCACTTAATAGGATAGAAAGGGATTAAATTATGTTGATGGTTTATAATTTAAAAAGGTAACAAAGATGATATTTACTTGTTCAAAACAAGGAACTAATTTGAACGCTTGAATGTAACAACTTGGTCATCCGTTTACTTGGTTCAATGTTTGCCTTGTTTGCTTTGATTTTGAAACCCAAAAACTTCACTTTATTCTTGTTTTCTTTTTCTATGGAAATAAATTGAATGTCCATATATTGTCTATACTAATTTCATCATCTAAAATGTGATTTGGTATTAAAATGTTTATTGATGTGTTTTGGAACTACATGTGAACATGCACAATGTTCCTTTCATCACACACAATTGTCTTCCTTCATCACTTTTCACACCTTCAACTAACATTAAAAATTCACACAAATATATTGTGCCAAAATTCAATGAAAACATAAAATTTTATTTCAATTTAGTTGGTTTAAATATGTGGATTTTAAAAAATAATATAACAATAGGGTGAAACAAATTTAAGCTCCCTCACATGATACCCCACAAACAAATACCGTTTTTGATGCACATGGTTGGGAAATTAATCCATAGTGTCCATCTCCCCCCTTGTGATTAAACTATTACTTACACAAATTTTTTTGCTAACATTTATTGATACAAACTATAAATGTCTAAACTTATAAAACAAGTGCATATTCCTAATGTGCAAGGTAAATTTTTTTTCCAAGTATTGGTTATATTGTGTTAATGCTCATATTTGAAAATATATGGTCAATGGTTGACATGAATAATAGTGTCCAAATGTACTTGAATGTGGCAAAAGCAAAAAAATATCAACTGCTAAAAGTAAATCGATAATAAATTGCATAATCATTTATTACAATGTTAGAATAGGTCGATACCAATAACATTGTGATGGCGTATAAACAACAATTTGGAGGAAATTCAAGACTTATATAAGATGAAATTGAGTTTGGACCTATAAATTAAAATTATGCAAAGATACAATGTTTTCTTAAGGGTCAATGGAGAAATATGAGTGGTTGTCATTGAATAATCACAATGATTGACCCATTACATGGTTATCATCACTCTACCATGTCCAAGATTCCACATTTATGGGTAGGGATGGGAAAATAAATTGCATAATTTTGTATGCAATAGACATTATAGAAGCCCACCTGCTAGGTATGGTTGAATCTATTTTTACTTTTCATGAGATTAATTGATCATGTGAAGTTAAATCATGCATGTTCAAGCACATTTATCCAACAAGATGGAAATCTTAGGAACTAGTTCATTCATTGAAAACAAGAGTTCTATATATTGGATTTATATCAATAATGAATTTTTTTTTACAAAATAAAGAAGGCACTTGGAATATAAACAGAATTCAAGCACAAATGGGGAAATGCAATATGGTAACCAACAATAGATGACAAATTACAAAATTCAAACACTTGATTTATATAGGCCATGAAAGGCCAAAAGATAAACATTTTTAATTCATTAAACATCAAAGTTACCATTTAAGCGATTGATAGCTTTAACATTTTATATTCCTTGTAAAATATAAATGAAAATAGTAAATTTTTGTCATGCACATTAAACTTTTCACCTTCTTGAAAATGCTTCTTTTTTAAAAAATTACCTAGTTGCATAAATGTGAAGGGGAAGCCGGGCAATACCAATTGCTTGTAGTGAAATGGCTTTTGGAGTGGTGACACCAAACACTTCACCCATGTCAATGTCTTGAGGATTTTCTCCTAGTGGTAATTTCCAAGTGAAACTATGAAGAAGTCGAGCCAATCCCATTTGCACTGTTATCAAACCCAAAGGCAAACCTGCACACATTCTTCGACTGCAACCAAATGGCAATAATTCAAAATTTGTGCCTTTCAAATCAACGTCACTTCCAACAAACCTTTCGGGATTAAAATCCCAAGGATTATCATAAGCAGATGGATGTCGATGAATAGCCCATGCATTAATAAATATGCGTGTTTTTGCAGGTATGTGGTAACCCCCGACTTCACAATCTTGCATGTTTTCATGTGGTATCAACAAAGTGAGTGGAGGATGAAGGCGAAAAGTTTCTTTTACAACAGCTTGAAGGTATTCTAGTTGAGGTATGTCATCTTCATCTACTACACGTTCGTGTCCCACCACATGGTCCAATTCATCTTGGAGTTTTTTCATAATTTTTGGTTTCTTCAAAAGTTCCACAAATGCCCATTCTATTGCTGTGTTGGAACTTTCAACGCCTCCAAGCAACATATCCTGACCAAAACAAGATCACCATATTAAAATATGCATCAACAAGTTGTTCAATGCCATTAAAACTTGGTTCTCTTACATGCAAAACTTTTGAACCACACCTATGTACTTCACATAAAAGATCAATTAATATGCAAATAAATTCATTCTTTAATATGCAAATATGTCTTTAATTTTTTTGAAATTGCAATCTACATGAGGTAAAGTAAACATTACAACAAGCATGGCCTTGATTTTGTTGTCATCAAGTCTATCACCAGAATCTTCCATTGGAGGAAGAGATAACAACACATCAACCAAGTCTTTTGATCCATCTGCATGTTTCTCATTCATATGATCATGGATTATCTTGTCAAAAAATTGATCCATTTCCATAAAAATTTCTCTTGCTTGAGGTATAAGCCCTTGGAGATCAAATGGTTTCAAATATGGAACAAAATCACTGATGTT
>Ga0116231_10001975_pt1 | contig 42739 bp, 35 predicted proteins | sample S1TSphgellanicum_2_FD_89695 | JGI IMG/M metagenome (GOLD analysis project Ga0116231, IMG submission 89695) | Host-associated microbial communities from peat moss isolated from Minnesota, USA - S1T2_Fd - Sphagnum magellanicum MG | ecosystem: Host-associated > Plants > Peat moss > Unclassified... | reverse complement strand
CTAACATTAGTTTACTAAGATATACTAAAATTCAGTTGTATGAGGGGAAGGACAATGAAAAGCACGAATTCAATTGTTGAACAAACTTTGACAATTTTAGTTTCGAAAACTTCAATAGGTGTTTTTCTGAATGTTAATGAAAACCCTTTAAAAAGAACCCAAATCCAAAGGCCATTCATATGCTATGACCTACAATCTAAAATATGGTAACATGGGCCCATCTTTCCTATAAAAAAAACCTTTATACAATTTGTGAAACCCCCTTCCTTCCCCCCCCCACCCCCCTTCTCTTTTTTTGTCACCTAGATGTGAAATTTTGTCGAAAGTAAAATAAAATTTGTTGCTTCTAGGGCTTTACCCTAGATGTGAAATTATGTCGAAAGTAAAATAAAATTTGTTTCTCCTAGGGCTTTACCCTAGATGTGAAATTTTGTCAAAAATAAAATAAAATTTGCTGCTCCTCGGGCTTTATCCCCTTGACAAAATGAGCTAGGCCTCTACATCAAGCCTTCCTGCTTGTACAAATGGAATTCCAAAATTGTAATTTCACTTTGTACAAGTAGGAGGACCCATCACATGAGTCCACCTCAAGGGAGGGCATTTCGCAAATGAATGCTTCACCTCCAAAGCTTATTAGGACCATGTAATTGAAGACAATCATATGAAAACAAAAGATTGAACTTAAGTTTCTTTTTGGATTTTTTTTTACATTTAGAGGTTATTTCTGGTTCTTCTGAATGAGAAGGTAGTGTTTACCAAAGAAGTAAATTCATAGAATGATCTTATACATTCTGCTTCTGCAATCAATGCATTAGTTGAGATGGAATTTTTGGTGCACAAGATCATTTGGTGAACCAGTTCCTGGTTCTTCTGAATGAGGATGGGGTCGTCTTCCAACCAAAGAAGAAGATTCACAACATGATCTTGTACACTCTGCTTTTGGCATTGATGCAATGGTTGAGAGTGCATTCCTAATGCGCCAGATCATTTGTTGAACCAATTTCTGGAATTCTTCTTGAGGACATATTTCTTGCAACCTGAGATTCAAAGGAATGTATGTATCTCATGCATGTCGTGCAGATTGTATACAATATAGCTCTTGTTCTTAAGGACTAAATTTCCTTCATCCTCCTTCCTGTGTTGGATGCTCAATGAGTTTGGGCTCTGCCTTTTCTAGTGTTGTAACTTGTAACTCCAAAATCGCACCTAAATCCCAAATTCTGATCATTGGCATTTTAACGTTTTCCTGTGTAAAGTGATAAAACATGAATGTCCTCGGTACACCACATATCTTTGTCCCAAAACCTGTGATACCTTTTATTCAAGATGTTTTGCTAGAGTTGGTTGATGATACTTTGATCCAGAGACAAAGGAGCTAATCTCGGAGTTCAGACAAATGTGTTCTTTTGCTCTCTTAAGATCATGACATTAAGAATTAGAAGTTCAACTTGAAGTCCATCTGTTGAAGTGGACATGGACATGTTATTGGTGAGCGAGAGGACTAATAAGAATTTTGTTTATGGTATCCGAATCACTATTTGTTATCCAACACAACATCACTACCCATAGTGTCTTATATGGTCTGAGTGCTGAATAATAATTTTTCAAAATTTGAGTTTGGGAGTAAAAATAATATGTTTTGAAAATTTTGGCTTCCTAATAGAGTTATCCGTAAGGTCACATGATTACAGGACGAGAACGGCCAGTTTCGACATTATAGGCCATCAAACACGTAACTAGGCATGAGGATTTTACAAAACTAAATAACTAGGACCCAAACTAATTTTTTCACCAATTTTGGTGGTAAACCAAGTTTCACCCTGTCTGTCCTTTTTCATGAGCGCCTCCAATGCTGCTACATATATTTTGCATGCTCCTACCTACATAACTACTCTAATTAAGCTTGAACCTTGTGCATTAAATGCTGAGTTTCAACATTTATAATAAAATTTCCTTACTTTGCAGATACCACTGAAAGAGGGGACAGGGGGGTGAAAGAGCAGGTGAAGACATGATGACTTTACAGATTACTCTATTATGTTGAAATAAAAATATTTGACAACAATGAGACATCATCGCACTAAAATGTCTTGATGAAAAGATCTCATTATAAAATTAAAAAAGTATTGCACAATTTCATTTCCTCATCACAATTCTTGATTGGAAGGAACAAGGACTCCACTTTATTTGACAACTTAGGTGATTCATAGTAAGCATTAAAGTTGTTGCTAAGCATAGATAAATAAATGATTGATGAATCACCTGTCTGACAAAAACAAAGAAATAATAGACCTTAAACAGAACCTGGACAAGTGTTTTGAGTTCCCAAAATTCTGACATCGATGGGCAATTAACTTTCAGCATTTTGGACTTGTATAATGACCACCAAACCTAAAAGCATGCATACTATGGGATTTCAGTGTAAAACTAAATTGTTTTCAAAATTAGATGGAGACAAGTTGGGGCTCACAAACTCCTCCATAAATTGTACACATTTTGGTTTCCACTTTGAACACATCTTGACTGTTTCATGGGACAATTTTTGTCGAAAGAAAGAAATTAGAGTTATTGTGGTTAATATTCACAGATGTGTTATGACTTATGACTTAGTTATTCATGGACCACAACTAAATTACCAAGGTTTGAACTTATTAACCTAATGGTAACCTATCCCCTAAACCCTCCTACTTCTCCCTCACACTACCTAGACAATCCTATCTATATAAAAGTGGGGATGTATCAGTAGGTGAGTAGGTAGGAAATGTAACTGGGCACTATGTTTGTAGGTATGTAGGTAAGACAGACACTTGATGCTTACAAGGTAGGTAGATGAAATGTGGATGGTTAGTACATAGATAACCACTGTGGTTAAGCTATGGGACAGGAATACAATGGAAAAATGTGTATCCTGTCCACACACCATCCATACATCCATCCATCCTGCCTGCACGATGGGCTGGTCCATTCTGGCCGGGCTAAAGTAAGCTCAATGTGACATCCTACAATTTTCAACATTTTAGGGCAAGTCTACAGAGTCACACCCCCATTTTCTTTCGTGTTTCTGTGTTTCGACACAACAGGCTAATGATTTATAAGTGGTGAAACAAGACTTTGGTTCTTTCTGTCCAATGATTTGAAAAGTTCATGTAAAGTTACGGAAGTTTGGTGGGTGGGGATTGAGAACACGTCCTCCCTTAGCATGAAGAAGTTACTCATGTGTTGAGGAAGGTATCAAAAATTGGGCACCTTATGTTGAAAATCTTTTGGCATTTTGGTATTAAGTACCAAGTTACACTTTTCTTTATAAAAAAATTCAAAAAAAAATTGGGTCCCTTATGTTTAAAAACCTTTTGGCATTTTCGTACTACAAAGTTGCAATTTTTTCAAATTTTAAAAATTAAATTAGGCATCTTGTAGTACATATTGGACAAATGTCCTGGATGCAGCCTATAGCACAATGGGGTAATGGTATACGACTTTGTGGCACGGAACATAGGAATCACGTTGCTATTACATGAAGGTAGGGACAATTTCCATGTGAAGAGCTTGTAGACCACGCACCAATAAAGTTGTGTAATGTTGTTCATACAATTTCCATTACCACCACCATGAGTGTTGCATGATGACCCGCACAGTCCAATTCTGAAGCTCTTTTTGTGTCCTTCCAGAGAGAAAGACCAAGTTGTGTAGATTCTTCTGTGTTTAGGGCTTTTAAGTCGCAGAAGATGGGTGGAAAATTTTGCAGCAGGTACAATTTTGGAGACCTTTTTTGATCTATTTGTAGCATCTTCTTTGTGTCTCCAGCTTCAAATAAAACAAGTGACATTTAGTGCAAAAAAAAGTTCAATTGTACCGCCTTCAGCTCTTTGGCAACCACTCCGTGAACATTACCATGCTTTCATCAATTTAGATACAGAAATTGTTGAGTTGAGAGGCAACGATGTCCTACACATTAGGGTGATTAGTCATAACTGTCCCAAAGACAAGCTTTCTAATTTCCCTTCTAGGTTTATGCAAACATATCAATGGTCAAGCACCGAGCCAGTGATGGTTTCTAGATTTTTCAACCATAAACGTTCCCTTTCTAGGCTTTCGTTTGATCAATGCTGGAAAAAAACATGTCCCTTCACTACAAAGAGGAATTTAGGGTTTTCAAGAGCTAAAATATGGCATGAGAACACCAAATGAAAATCCCTAAACAATCCCTTGCTATTGTCAAATCAACAAGTATGTGCATTGGAAAAAATTCATACCCCTTGACTACAAAGACAACTTGAGGGTTTTCAAAACTTAAGCATGGCATGGGGGAACACCCAATGAAAAACCATAAAAAAAAAACCCTTGACATTATTGTTGATCAATGATTTGGTTGGAAAATTTATGTAGCCCTACCAAACTCTATTGCAAGAAAATTTCATGACAACAAAGAAAAAAAAAAGAAGAAAGGAGTGGGGACCTATCTATCTATTTGGGCTCCGTGCTGCTATGTTCAGCCATGATCAACTTTTTTTTTCTTATGTTCTCATTTTTTTTCAATAATTCATCATTATTTATGTCAATGTCAAATTTAATATGAATTAATATAAATATCATGGACATGAAAAGCATGTGTTAATTTTTCTTTTGGTATCAATGTCGGTGTTTTGATAAAGAAAATGAGTGAGGTAGTTGTTTTAAAAATTGTCTCTGAAAGGACAATCATACCAAGGATGATGCAAAATCAATTGTCTATGGACAAGCATACAAAAGATTATGCAAAATCTCCAACCTACCAATTCTTTGGAATTTCTCATAGCTGTAATTAAAGAAGGTAGGTTGTTCATTGTGGTTGTTTGTCAAGTTGAGATTTCCCAAACACAAGCACCTCTTGTTACACTCTTGGTACCATTGGAAAGCCCTTGCTGAATAAAGGTGCACCAAGGTAGTTTGACAATGTTTAAGCCTACAATGTAAGAGTTATTGAATACTAAATAATTCCACCCAAAAGTTTTCAAAATAATAAATAAATAAATAAATAAAATTAGGGCAAACTCTTCATACTATTAGAAAGCCCCTGGACAAGTGAGATTTCCTGGAGGCAATTTCATAAACTTTAGACCTAAGGTCGGAGAGATATTGAATATTGAATAATTTTTCTCATTTTATTTAAATTTTAAAATATTTTTCACAATTGAGCTCAATCATAAGGGTCCTGTTCACACTTCAACTAGGCACAGGTCACATTAGTACCATTGAAACTTGGGCGCAAGGCCAAAGCTAAGGAAAACATCTTCCAAATTAGGTTGGGTGGTAGCCATAGGCTTAGCTACTTCCCAACTTCCACCCCTTCAGCACACACCTCCCATCACCACTGCCGACCTATTGCAAGCTGGTTTTTGACATGAAAAAATACGACCGACCTACTACACAAGCGGTCGGGATTTTGACTGCTAGTTTGAGCTAACTTGATGTCCTGTAAATTTCCCCTTTTTGTTTTTCTTATTCCCTAATTATCATAGGAAAGGAGCGTTTAACTTACGTAAAAGATAGCGATGGATGAAATTTCCTGTTCCAAAATGTCAAGTAAGCGGTGGAAAATTCCATTAGGAGCAGAATGGCCGCAAGCAGACGACTATTACGACCAGGAACGTTCAACGCGATGTCTAGTGCCGTCCTCTTCCCAGTTCCCGCGCGCTCACGAGTTGGAGTGAGCGCGCGTCCGTCGCACACGAGGTGGGGCCATGCGATGACGATGACCACGGCGGTGAAGGAGGAGCTTTTCTCGCGTAAGTAGATCTCTCTTTCTCGGACCTTTAAATGTCCTCGTCGCGTACTGACTTTCTGTAGAAGACTTCTGATTTTCGAACGAGCTCCTCGGCGTAAACTTCTTTCTGGCTTCGTGTACTCGGTAGAGCATTTTATGACTGGTCTGTTGTGCGTGTATAAGAGAAGAGCGTAGAAAGACACACGGATAGAGAGACAGACAGACAGAGAGAAGATCAGAACAGGAGAGATCGGTTCGCGTAAATCTTCGAGATCTGTGCTGTTTGACAAGGATTGCTAATAATCTGTTCTGTTGTCGGAAAATTATCCCCCTCTGGTAGTTTCAAGAACAAGAAATACAACAGAGTGTGTTGAAGGGAGCAAGAACATGGTGTCCAAGGCATAGTAGGAAAGGATTGCAGAAGAATAATTTACAAGTATTATTTCCGTGCCTGTTGTTCGTAGCCATAAATTCAACTCCTTCCTGTTTCGGCCAGTGAGATGACGGACCATTTCATAGATTACCGCAGAATAGCTGTGAAGGGAATCACCGCATTGGAACAAGTAGGCCGCTTCACTATCCGCGTGTTCGTTCAGGTAAGAGAAGAAGCTCATTCACACGACGCTCATATTTTGGAATCGGAAATAGCTGTGTCTTCAACGTATTCGGTATCCGGACGTATGTTGTTTCTGTGCCGTATACATCTTGACTTTACCTTAAGAGGGAAGAGGGAGAACAAGTATTTTGAAAGAGCCATAACCATGACAGTCGGGGCAAGACAGAACGTATTTGGCACGGAATGGATCTATGTTTTGCACAAGGTCGTTAATATTGTAGTCCGCAATTCAAGTCTCTAATGAAGAAGTTCTCCAAATTTGAAGCAACCTTGAGTTTTAAGTCTAGCATTTCTCATGTGTGTAGCAGAGATGCTGCGGTTCTTTCACATAACTGACTCCTGTATTGATACATTTGCCTACTGCAGGTAGAAGGCTTGCGCAAGCAGAGCATGGCTACACAAGGTGACACAACTTGCTGCTACCTTTCAGTTGAGGATGCTTGTGAAACAGGATGTGGAGCAGCCTGTGAGAGGGCTAGCCAGAATGCAAATTCCAGTAATGCTTATCAGGTCCGTCTCATTCATGTGCTTGCCCTAGATGTGAGCTTATGGTCTGAATCCTGATATGCAAATTGTCAAAATCGGGCACTCGAAGGCATAGACTGGAGCAGAATACTGTTATCATATCCCTTTTTTCCACAATCTCTATGATTGGGTTACTGATTGAGATTAGCTCAGGTTCCATGAAGGGTAAGTTGGTTATCTGTTTAATAAGTCTGGGTTTGGAAATTGTTTTTTTCTTTCAACTCAGATACATACTATATAGTGTAGAAATTATGTATCAATTTGCACGATGGGAGATGTATTGGTTAACTGGAAATAGAGAAAACAAGTTGCTTTGCACTTTAAATGAATTCATAAGAATGATAAATATTCAACATACTAAATTGGAAACACATGGTGGTTAGCATAGTGAAGCCCAAGTGGATCCTTCAGTTATGCCAGAAATGTTTCTACAGTGAACTCCACATGACCCTAGAATGCAGAGATACCAAACTTTGGCCCATTTCTGGGTGCATCACAATGTCTCTACCCTGAAGGGCAGAGTCAATAAAGAGCAGGAGTGATTTCATATGTCTGATGAGAGCAATGTCTGTATGTTACGAAGATGCAGCAAAGGCTTAGGTAGTCTGTACGGTATGGATTGCTAAATCAGGTTTATCATGATACTAGCTTCTGGAAGTCATAGGAGAGTTCTCAATTAGTACAAATTAGAACTTGCAAGTAGCCTTTGGTTCGTGCAGATGTTTCAAAACTTTGTAGCTGGCATGTGAGACACTTTGTCCACAAGTAATAAGCGCTGATTTCATAAGTCCATGAACATCTTTTCTTGTCCATAAGCAGTGTTCGCATGTTTTTCTGCTTGTCTCCAGGATTGCCACCAGGCATGTCTGCAGGCATGTGTGAGACCACAAGTAGGCAAGTTCACCACAACTGTCCTTAAGTGATGAGATAGTTAGATTGGAGGAGAAGAATCACAACAGAGGTGGACATTCTTGATCTGTGCACCTTCTTAATTCGGAGGTTGAATAGATGCATGGAAGGAGCGTTGGGTTGACCAGAACAATAAAAGCAATCTTCTGGGCCAAAGTCCATGCACTCAATTGGGGTGAGCTTCATTGCCAAACCAGCATTCATGTATGCTTGAACAGTTTTTGGAGGAGAGAACCACCATTCAAGAACACTGTTCTTTTGTTGGATATGTTAGCAGGATTCTGCTCAGGAGATAAACGTATGATGAACACTTACTGGAAGAAGCAAACTCTGTATGGTTACCAGCAGATTAAGCAGGAACTAAAGATTTTGAGTGACAAGCTTATCATGTAAATCTAAGCTGATATTTCACATCTTTCCCTAATGTTACACTGACAGGCGTCTTGTGGTGACCTATGATTGGTGCTTATTCAGTTGAAAGAGAGGGCATTGATACATCATAATCAGAGCTACAATGTACCAGCCATCATTTGAGAGTTGAAGTTGATTCTAGAAAGTGGTTAGTATTTGTAGGTCTCTTGTTATCAATGTCATCAACCAATCACTTGATGACATTGATTCTGGTTGCCACCTATTTGGGTATGGTTGGAATGTTTTGTTTTGTGACTCTCAAGTTCTTTGGTAGATCAAGTTGAAATGTTGAAACAGCAAACATACACTGAAGAAATCAGCCTACCATACTGATGTGAGAATACATGCTGTGGTTGCAATAGTGTTTGCTTGTTGCGGTTGACTGGACAGGATCCTCTGCGCAAACTGCTTGCATAATGCTCAGAGTTTTTCCTTTTCCAAATGCACAAAGTTGCATATTGCTAACACTTTGACAGAGAATTCTGCTGGAAAACAGAGACTTGCATATTCTTTATCCACTGGCATGAAGTTAAAATATATTACTTGTTGTCCAAGCTACTGCAAAGAGACGTGTTGTTTTGTTTTCTCCTCCACCAAGGAAAAAACTTACCTGTTTTTGGAATGCCAACCCCAATAGCACAAAGGAAAAAATACACATGACAACATGCCCTCTAATTATACTGAAAAATTTGGAGCAGGTCTTTTCATGATACAACATTATGGAACTGTCAAGAGACCTATGGACCCACTAATTGATAAGAGTGGATGACACCAGGTCCTAATGTTGCATGAGAATCACAAGGTGATGATGCTTTTTCTAATGTATCAATTTGAGAGCATGTAGAATTGGATTAGGTCCCACTGAAGGTTGCAACTTTACTAGTCAATTTATTTTTTGTGAAGATCAGGCTTGTGTTTTCAAATGAATTAGATGTAGATAGACACAAAACCTTTGCAAAGTAGGGCCCCCAAGTGTGTTTTCAAGACATTGTACAATCCAAAAGCACTAGCAGATTCTTTCTTTCTACTTAGTCAATAACTTATTAGAAACTAGAAACATGTCACCCACAAAGACAGAAATCAAGTGAATGCATTCCTTGCAACTGGTTGCTGGACATAGAATGTTGTTCTTTTCCTCCAAAGACTAAACCCTAGAACCTACATAGATGATATACTAGGCGGTTCTCAAGTTGGGTATTTGATAATCAACCATTAGAGCATCTCCACTGCAATACTTCAAGTGCTCCTTTATTGGCAACTTGGTGTTACCAAGTTGCTAAGGATGAAATTACCAAGGTTACATTCCATTGCAACATTTGCATCATAAGGAAAAAACCGACCCCTCTACTTGAAGCTCCACAATTCGATAACCATGCACAAAGTATTATCGTCACCAAAAGGCTCAATACAATAATGCAAAAGAGAGATTTTTTGTTTTTTTGTTTTTGTCTTGTGCTTGTGTTTATGTTTGTACTTATGGTTATAGCTTTGATAAGATTCTTATTATGCAAGATGATAGACTTTTGAGTTACACCAGGCCTCTACGAAACTATTGCAATGGTGCTTGTGGCCCAACTCCAACCCATGCAAAAGCTTTGTTGTATGTTCCTTTCTTTCAAGCAAATGGTTGCAAGGATTTTAACATGGGACTATGATTTTGCATCCTTCGAATACTTTCATTCCAGGATCCCTCTTGTGATGGCAATTTTTGAACTAGATTCTATCTTCTAAAGTGCACAAATTTCCTCTCTAATGATCTTTAGCCTATGTAGGATTGGATTGCTCATTCCTTTCTTTTTGTGAAAGTAAATGTCGAGAGTCTTTTTTCTCCTTCACAAATCTATGGGTTGGAATCAGCTACAACATGAAAACTCCCTAACAACTTTGGTATTGCAAGCAATTTACAAATTTGTAGTGGAGATAGATGCTCTTATGTATATAACAAGTAGGTAATGCCAAAAAAATAAAAATAAAAAATCCAGTTAATTCATAATTAGGGGTATTAGTTGACAAGGAAATTGATAATATGTGGGTCTACAAAATTGAATATTTTTTTGTTGAAATCATGTGTTGTGCCAAAAATTTAAGAAATAAGAAATATAACCAACCAACAACAACAAAAAACCCCAAGAAAAATTTGGTCAAGCCTAAACATTGCAAATATCCCCTCCAACCATTTAAGTAGGTTATGTAGGTCTTTGAGTCCAAATCAAAATTTTCCAAGTTCAATAGTGGGTGTTTACAAGTTAGAATGTCCATAAAATCACATAACATGGCAGTTATTTTTGCACCATTATGAATTATAATGTGTCCCTAGTCAAAAAATAATAATTTTATAAAAAGGGACTAAATATATGACTATTACATAATTTACTTGGGTAATTTTTTAATTATTTAAAAATTAATGTTTTACATCAAATGGAAAACTTTTTAATGTGCATGGCTATTATTATAATAGCAAATAATTTTTTTTGTAAATGAATTCACTATGATCATAGTTTGTAATGATGAGTCCGTTTATTGATGTGCCACCTTCACAAACGTGAAAAACAATTCAAAATAAGGGTTTCCTAACGATTGATTTTCGGGCTTCAATTTGAAAGGCCAGTGACAAGGCCCTTCAAATGGGGGTGACAAATCAGAGTCCCCAGTCAAAAGCACATTCAGCTCCTCTGAATGTGTTCAGCCAGGTAGTTGGGAGTTCAAATCCCAACTGGACCCCTTCTCCTCATGCTCTGTGAGGACAGTAAGCTACCCTGGTGGTTAGGGTTGAGGCTGTTGCCAGAGTTATCAATACCAAATAATAATTTGATAATAAAATAGAAATACAAAGAGCAGTAATTCAAAATCCTTCAATCCAAAGGGCACTTTCAAAATGTTCCTTGAAACAATAACAATAAATAAATAAAAATTTAATTTATGTTCTGTACACTCACTTTCAATAGGGTCACCTATATCCCTCCACCTAACTATATTTCTTTTGAAGAAAGGGCAAGTCTCAGGCAAACCGTCACAATGAAGGGCATGGTTGAGGGTTGCCCTTCACCTAGCCGGGCAACCCTGCTTAGGTTGAGAGAGGTAAAGGGCCCCACTATGGGTAATAGAAACCAGAAACCCGCACTCCCTTGGGCCAGAGTTAAGGCTTCAACCCAACAAAAATTATGACGGGTGATTCTTTTCAGTTATGTATGGGTGTTGTAATCAGAACCCTCAATGACACACAGTCATTGTAACTCCCATGGCCACCACCACCAGGGTCCCACTTACAACACCGAACACCCCTCTGAAAAGACTTACATTATATATTTGTATACTTTGCTTTATGAACAAACATGCTTTACTTGTTTTGCAAACTAATGAAAAACTGGTTCAATCTGTGATCTTCATCCAGTTCACCAATGAATAAGGTCAATCATGAAATTTCATCTAGTTCATCACCGAATTGACTGTACTTTGTCAAGCCAAAAAAAGCTACTTCTTATAAGAAGTATTGTCAGGCCTTCCTTTAGATCTTCTTGGAGTCACAAAAAGGCACAAAAACATAGGATCTGGTGAAATTGTTGTATAAGTTGATTATATATCTTCACCAGTATTTCTACATTTGTTTAGGTTTAGAAGAAGGGTTTGAGGTGCCTGTCCCCAGGCCAGTTTGTCGAGTGCCAGGAAGTGAAATTTTCTGGAGTGATTTAAGGGTGAGAGACCTTTCTTCCACTTGAAAATTTTGTCAGATTTTGATGACAGCCTGAGCTGGGGCCTTACAAAATATGAAAGGTCCTGTACATCTTAGCAAGTACCTTACACTGTATAACCTGTCCTTGATATATACTAAGCAGAATCTGAGATTTTTAAGCTTGAGAGAGGGAATTGTTTTTGATGCAAGGGTAGATGAATATATATTGTTTTCTGACTAGTCTGTGTTTTGGGTTCTGCCTGACTTTGGTCTCCCATGCCATTGCTACTAAGAGACCTTTGCGCCCAGCACATGGGTTTTGTCAGACAATGTGAAGCCATAGCTTCAGCTTGTTGCTCAATTTTCAGGTTTTTGGCTCTAGTCATTGCTATGTTTTTGACACAATGCATGGAACAGTCGTGTGATGGGCTCGGTTTATCTTTTGACAGGTTCCAAATACACAGAACTTTAGAGTCATGAGCTTGAAATTTAAGTGTGATGGGCTTGAAAAATGTGCTACGGCTCCTACATCTATAATGAAAGACCAAATCAAAAGAATACGACAAAATGGCCATGTCTTCTTAACACCCATTTAGTAGCTTCCATTCTTTGTTCTTTGCTCAACTAAACTAAACATTCAAATGTCATTGAGAAAGCCTTATTGTCTTTCAAATGTGGGGTCTAATTATTCCAACTCGTGGCAAATAAATTACTAATCTTTTGAATTGAAGGGCGATATCCAATCCTTCCATCTGAATTTCTTTTCATAAAGCCTTTATAAAAGAAACTAAATGTATATATGACCATAAACATATTTTACCTTGATGAAAATTTCTGTTTCATTTTTTGAAGCCTTGAATTTGTAACTTAAAACTAATAATACACATATCATTGTTTTATCTAGGTTATTACACAATGTGGAGCATCCACACCTAGTGCTAGGATGTAATTTTTGACAATTAATGATACATTCATGGCAATACTCAATATGTGAAACTTGGAACCACTATTTTCAATGTACTTGTGTTACTTACATATGTGATGAATGCCATGTTTATGTATGTGATTTATGATAGATGTACTTTTGTATATGAGATTGTTCTTTGTGGTATCTTCGGTAAAGGGTATCTTGTGGAATCTTTGGTATCAGTCATTTCCTTCCCTTCAACCACCTGGAAAATTAGTATGTGAGATTTTTCCTCATGATTTTTTTAGAAAGGGCAAGTCTGGGTCAAATCCTAAACTTTGAACCCTAAACTCATAAAGAGCAATCCTGCACTTCACATTCAAAGTTTGTTAGGCAAAGCTTGCCCACCATGTTTTTTCCAAAGTCCAAAACAGTAGATGGGGTCATTATTAGGAGATTCTGTTACAAGACCCTGAACACCACTTTGGATTCTAATCCCAACATCAAATTTCTCATATTGCAAATCAACTTGTAGCTAAATCATTCTATTTGTGGAGCTTCTGGATATCGGTTTGTTGACCTATATCCCTGTGAAGTTGCTAACTATTTCCAAAGTTTCTCAAGTTAGCATACCAAAAACTGCACAGCTTCATTCTTATTTGAAGAACCATACTTTGCCGTTTTTTTTAAAAAAAAGAGTTCCTAACTTGGCAGTTATGATTGCCATAGTAGGATGCATACATTAATCTCATATCAGAAATCCCATTTTCTTTTTCTTTTGGCTATTCAAGATTAGGTTCCAACCTTAGGCATCACCTACCTGGCCTGAATGTGCTCAATCTAGTGGGGCAATCTCATCATCTCTTTGTAGATGTCCCGATGGACTAGCAAGACAATCTACAGAAAATATCACACTTGAAATCTCTATCACCAACTTCATTTGCCTTGCTTGTTAGATGAGTAATTGAGTAACTCATGACTTTCAAATTTCAAGAAATTTATAAAACAGATGAGGAAGCTTGTCAAATAAATAGTAGGGCAAAAGGTATAACTGCCATAGTATAGAAATTTGTTACAACTATTCTCAAATTCACTTCAACATAGCAACAAAGTAACAAAGTTGCTTATGTATGCTTGAAGATCATGTGAATACTTATAACTGGCCTCCGAGATTCCTAAAGGGGTTCAAACTACGTGAAAACCAATTGGGTGAAGTCTTAACATGGCAACAAAGGCTTATATCATTGGTAAAGCACTTCCCAATTCTGAATTGTCCCTGAAATTGGGTTATAGTAGATACAGCATAACTAACATGGTAGAAGATAAAGAAAGACATTTTTTGGTACTCCGTAGTTGATCAATAGATTTGAAGCTTCAACAGCTTGGAGACAACAGTCCATGTTGGAACTTTTATTTTGTTACCTTCCCTCCTCAACCACTTTCTATTGATTTAATCAATAGTGCAACATGTACCATTTGCTTTGTTCCTGAATCATCTTCTGAGACCTGAGGACTCCAAGCAACAGGAGCTTCAAAGTTCCAGGCATGCTCAATGTTATTGGCACGCAAAAAATGTACAAGTTTTGGCCGGCCTCTCATCATCAGGTAACCCAACATTGTAGAGATACTGCCATGTGGCACTGATTTGGCTGTAAGCATTGTCATGTCAATCTTCATACCCAGTAGGAATGGGTTGCTTCTTACTTTCCCAATTCTTCCAAAGCAATGAGGAAATACACCTCAAATTCAGTCCCTAAGTCTCACTTTTGTCCTTCAAACTATCTGCATAGACATCAAATCTAAGGTCTTATTTTTGCAGCTAGTGTACTCATATTGCACTATGGAGTAAGATAAAAAACTTATTCTTTAGCTTCAAGCTGAGCAATTTCAAGGAAAATTTTATGCAGGGACTGTGGCTTTGAGAAGAAAGGGGAATGATCACTGCCCTTCAAGCTAAAAACCTGCTGTGGAGGGTTCTGGGTAATGATGTTCTGCTGTGCAGCAGGAGATAAGGCTTGGTCATCAGTTGTCTCAATGAAGAACCGCCTCACACGCCCATAGTTTTCAGGTGTCAAGGTGATTTTCTCCATAGCTGGTGCAAAAGGGATAGGCCTCATTGAAACTGTTGCTAGTGCTATATCCTGTGGTCATCAATTTCACCATCATATGTCTCAGATATCCACCAAGTCCACATGCACTAACCAAAAAAGGCTCTTTCATACTTTTGCCACTTTAGCCAACACAATCTGGACCTATGCACTGACCTTTGACTCTGCTGTCACAATTAGAGGTAACTAGATCAAACCCAGAACTTCAGCAAATTGGCAGGAAGAACAGTCATTGAAAGCACTTGGAATACCTTAGCTGGGCTGGCATTGAAGAACAGATCTCTAACCAAGCTCTTGTCAAGTTCAACAGCTGTTGGTGGACTTGCATTTCCATTTCCATATATAAACTTCTGTGCCTTTGGCATCAGATCTTCTTCACTTTTCTCCTGCTAAAGCAAAAGCTCACAATCCCAAATCAGGTCAAACCCCTCACTTACTTAAGAACCTCTTGCTCAAACTCTCTTTCAGAAGCTAAGTACATAATTTTTTAAGATCATGTGAGTTGCAGTTCTGCTAGTTGTCCTTTGAAAACAAAAGAATGAACTTACTTGCTTGGCAAAGACATCAAACGCTCGCTGACCAGTGCAAACCATTGATGCTGCAACAAAGATGGCCTTAGCAATCCGGTTTGGAAAGCACTCCATGACATAAGATATGCAGCCTCCTCCTATATTGTGGCCCACCAAAATCACCTGCAGTCCCCCATCACCAGGTTTGTTTGAACTGGAGTCCTTGACCTGACCAACCAAGTCCTAAAAAAATGGCTGATCACAGATTTTCATTGTGTGATCCCTAAGAAAACCCAATCTCACATCAAAAAATTTCTTGCTACTGAACTGCAGCTAAATCTGGGCAATTAAAGCATCAAGTCAATAGCCCAAACAGTCAGGACACATTGCCACCTTCCAAATAGTTGTGGGCCAATTCACAATTAGGGCCATGCTAGATGTTACCTACTATATCCAACCCAGATATAGTAGACATCAACTGGTCACTGAAAAACTTATGGGTACCTGGGTGTCAAGCATTAGGAGTGTTGCCCAATGGCATTGCTCCTGGTAATGCACTTAGAAGGTGACCACTTCCAAAAGAAGGCAAAAACCCTAAAGGGTCAAGGATCCAGTAAGCTCCACTTTGTTGACAATCTAGATGTATCCTTTTTCCATTTTGAGGGGGGAGGGAGGTGGCACTTCATATAATCTCAAAACCCTACATAACATTAATGTCATTGAAGCTCTCATTGCTAGTGCTTTAGCGATCATTGGCAATGATGCTAGTAGAGAATGAAAGGATTGACCATCTTTTCTCTTTCTGATGACAAGTCCAATTGCTCTTGTCAATGAAAACTCTGAATTTGAGGACTGGAGAAAACCCTGATTTATTCCAGGGTGACCTAATGACAACAACCAGCAAATCCAATCTCCCTCACAACTCAAAATGATGCAACTTACAGTTCTGAATCCAACTAGTACTGTAAATCACCTTCATAAAGAAAAGAGGCTAGGATGATAGGTTGATTCCAAAGGAGGAGTAGCTGTGTAGTTTGGGAGATTGATACCCTTGGATTTTTGAGGAGAAAAGCTTCCCAACTGCAATACAGGAAACACATTGATACATTCATTCATGCAACAGATATGCACTGGGGAAGAAAAATTCCTAAAAAACAAAGCAGTACCTTCTCGGTGCCAGCCAAGTTTTCCAGAAGCTCCACAAGAGGTTTCACATACTGGGCTAAGCTTGTGATTTGATTAGGATCTGTGGGTTCAATTCCAGAGCCCGCAAGATCAACAGCTGTAGCTACAAATCCTGACTCCTCAAGCAATGCAATTGATTTGTACCAACACCATGCTCCAAGTCCCCCTCCATGCACCAGAACAAAGTGCTTTGATTCTAAAGTTGCCGCCAAAAAACCTTCCTGCAAAACACAACACACACAAATACATATATACTTTCAGCTCCACTTGACTCGCAAAGAGCATAATCATCCTCCCAACAGCTCACCTAAATGGTCACACCACACCTGACCTTTTTTTACTTTGCACTTTCATCAAATCCAAACTGTACTCATATTGTCCGTACACCTTAGCTATAATCAAGTATCAACCATGGTTGTTGAGATGCAACACTTGCAACTCTAGCACCAGACAGACACAATCCAATATGTGCCACTTTTACTGCAAAAAGTAGTCCAAGCAGCTAGCTTAAGCCTGCAGCACCCAAACCACAACAGGTGCATGCACCATGCAAAGGACTTGTGGAGATGGAGAAAGTCAAACTGCAAATGGGTAATATTGGTTTTGTCAAGCTCTCCAAAACAAAAACCCTTGCTTACTATGGTTGGTATCGACTGTCAGCTTTTGTGAATGAAATGCTTTTGGAAGTAAGAATCAGGAATGGAATTGGCAACATGCATGTGCAAAAGAGATTCTTCAATTGATGCTCTGCAATTTTGGTTCTTTTGAGCTGCTCATGTGCTCCAAGAAGGCCTCGATCCTCCTTGCCACACATGAGGAGGAGCTTGGTGTGATATAAGAGGAAGAAAGAAACCATTGACATTCTGCCCATGTGCTTGCTTCTAAGGCCAATGCACAGGAGGAAGAAGAGCTTGGTGCAGATGGTGAGAGAAGAAAGAAACAATCATTCTGCTCATGTGCTTGCTTCAAGGCCCATGCACATGAGGAGGAGGAGTTTGTTGGTGCAGATGGGTGGGAGAAGAAAGAAATCGTCATTCTGCTCATGTCCTTCCAAGGCCCCGCACATGAGGAGGAGGAGCTTGATGGTGCAGACGGGTGGGAGAAGAAAGAAATCATTCTGCTCATGTGCTTCCAAGGCCATGTACATGAGGAGGAGCTTGTTGGTGCAGATGGGTGGGAGAAGAGGCGTACCATTTCTCTGGAGAGTCAGAAGAAGAAGAAGAAGAGGGGAGGAGGAAGAAGAAGTATATACCCGAGTGCCATTGAGAAGCTGCTGAGGGTCGATGAGAAGATCGTTGGAATGTCGAGGGCGAGTGCTTGCGCTGCGTGTGTACTCTAGTTTGCCGCTACTGGGTTTGCCTGAGTAACTGCGGCGTGGAGGTGCTGTGGCTGGGTCACGGTGCGACAAGCTGCGTTCAAATCTGAGCTGTGCCTTGTGCTGCTGGTGCAAGGCCATGGCTAACGCTTGTTGCTCGATTAACTCGTCCTCCAGTGGTCCTCTCCTCCGCATCCCGCTCATATTCAACTTCGAGTTCTTCTTCTTCTGCTTGGATCCCATACAGGCCATGTAATTCCCCATCTCTCACCTCCGACCCCCCTTCTCTCCCGTCCCCACCTTCTCTTGTTTTCTCGCCCTTCCTTCCTTCCTTCTCGTTGCTGTCCTAATGTGCAGTGACGTTGTTCCAAGCTACTAAACAGAAAGAGGACCGGAATACCGAGAATCCAATGCACGACGACAGCAAGAGAAACGTGCACCTTTCCGAAAACCCAACATCTCCAGCCCTCATTTCTCCTCCTCTTCTTCTCCCTCCTCCTTCTTCTTCTTCTTCTTCTTTTCCCCGCAGCTTATTCTGTAAGGGTTGTTGATTCTCTTCCCAAAACTCTCATTCCTTCCTCTCACCAAGTAGCTCAAAAAAAAAAAAACTTCAGAAACAAAACCCCATTGAAAAACAAAACCCAAATAAGAAACAACCAACCGCAGCTTCCAACAACTTATGTGAAGAAAAAAAACTGCTGAAAAACACCAAGCATGGCAGCAGAAGCGCGAAACCAAACCTCGGATTCTCTTATAATCTTTTCACTTAACAAAATCAGTACGCGAGCGGTAGAAGAAGAGAGAAAGGGGAAAAAAACTAGCTAGCTAGAGCGCGACTAGCATCAAGAGCTGAGCTGTTGATCGCGGCTCGCTCTCTTCCAGGCCGGCGAAGAATCGATGCGTGACTTGTTTTGCTTTGCTTTGGGATCCGAAGCTTGTTGTTGTTATTGGGTGGCAGCAAATTGCGATTGTAGTGAGAGAGAGAGAGAGAGAGAGAGAGAGAGAAGCATCATCTGTCAACTGGGTTGTCTGTTAGACTGACAACAAGGAGAAGACAGACATGACAACTGCAGCTGTTGCTGCTTCTGCGGTACTTACGTCCTTTCTCCTCCTGCCAGCTCTGTGTCTCTCTCTCCTTCTCTCTTGAGCCCTCGGCTCTCGTGCCCACGGAGCCGAGGCAGCCCACCAAATCAATACCTATTGCGTGAATTTTCCTCAGAATACTACCTAATTCCATCTATTCTTCGCATGTTTTTCTCCAGATTTTCTCCTTACGATTTGCATTCTTCCCACCATTTTCTCCAGATTTTCTTCACATTTGAAATCCCGGAAAAAACACACTAAAATAATGGAAAGAATGATGAGGTCATGGTTGACTGATGAGGTCATGGTTGGCTGCTGTTGACTGAATGGTGATGAGCGAGTTGAGTCCCTGACTCCCTCCCTTCTGGTTGCTGCTTCTGCTGCTCCCCATTCTGGCAAGAAAAAAGCGTTGCAGAAGGAGGTTGCAACTTGCAACATAGATCTCAAACAAACTGCTTCCTTCTCCTCTAGATCTTTTTGGCAGCAATGCCAACAACCTACTTACTACATACAGAATCTGAGAGAGAAAATTTCTCATTAACTGTTTTGCAATGCACTTATGTACAACACAGGACTAGAGAGACAAATTGCAGCAAGCAAGAACTCCTTCCTTGCAGTGTCACAACAAATTCAAGCAAGATGAGAGAGAAACACTCGTGCACACCAAAGCAAACAAAATCAAGCAACAAGATGCAGCAAGAAACTGGTGACCACCAAAGCTTTATGATTCTTCTAGCCTGCCCCGCAGCAGCAATGGATGGTGCAGACAAAGATCTGAAGCAACCTATGAAAACATTTGCAACTTCCACAAGCTTGAGGCAACAAACTATGAGCATTCTGGGCATGAAACAAACAAGCAAGCATCCCACATCACTCCTGCACCAGAGCTTCCACTGTCCAAGAAGATCTATGGAAGTACAAAGACAAAGCATGTGACCCACAAGGTTGAGGCAAACAAACCATGAGCATTCTGAGCATGAAACAAACAAGCAAACCATCCCTCATCAGTTCACCAGAGCTTCACTATTGTAGAAGATCTATGGAAGTACCAAGACAAAGCAATAATTCCAGGCAACCCATCCATCTGAAAGGATACGGACTCTATTCTCAGATTGACAATAGCTTCCAGTGCTCCTTCAAGAAAAGGATTGCAGTATTGGAAAGGAGAGAGAGAGAGAGATGGAAAAATATTTAGCAAGTTTGAAGCAAATTCTATGGCACCTCTCAAATTGCATTGAGGCACCTACCATACAGATCTCTATCCTACATAGAGATTGGTAGCAGATCCTTCTTCATTCTTTGTGCGATAGACCAACAATACACCCAAGAATTGCAATACAACATATCAAAACTCTGTGAGATTGTGGAGAATTTCCACAGCTCCAATACTTCAAAATTTTCAAATAAATAATCAAACTGCTCACTCTGAATTGCAACACTCTCAACATGCATTGGGACTGCCTGAGAAAATACAACAACGTTACATGTTCTTGCTTGAAAAGTTTCTGACAGTCAAGCAAGAAGCAAGTTCCGAAATGCAGGATAGTAATTCAAACAGTTGGGGTTTAAGATGGAGAAATTGGTGAAGGACCCAGTAGGAAAAGAATCAACACAAGTGGTCACAGCACTAGGCCTTTTGATAGGTTCCCATGGCTTTTGAACTCCTCATTGCAAATGTTGCTGATGCTGAGCTGCTAATCTTTGTGCTGTTGTGCCTTGCAGTTAGATTGTAATACCATGACCTAGCAGAATGCACCTGAGCAGGAGAAAGTAAATGCTGCAATGATCACTCACCACCCTCCTCTCCCAACCAACACAAAACCTTACTCAATTAGCCCTTTCAAATGCTTCCAACAAAATCCTACCTTAAAACTCAACCAACCACCCAATCCCTCCAGGATCCATCAAATTATTGCCGATGTGCAACAACAATACAACACCATAAGAGGATGGCACACACACAGAAATTGCTTAAGTTCCACTCCTTAAAGACCATCTTCATACAACTTTCCAAAGTTTACTCATCACATACATAAATTGGCATAACCACAAGCTTATGGTTGTTAAGATATTCGTTGGTAGGGTAGCCCTCAACCAACCATACAAAAATGGTCTCTTTTTTGTTTACAATATGAACTAATCTCCATTTACACATACCTGCAAAACACTGCAAAACTTTCCACTACAGACTCTGCCATTGTTCCTCCTCCCAGATCTCCAAGATACAGTGTAGAAAATCCTGTAATTCAACAGCAATTTTGATGAGTCTCAAAGAAGCTGTGATAAGTTTATGAAGAACTGAATCCAGGTAGGTTGCCACAAGGCCATCCACATCCTCATGCAAAAAGGGTATTATTTCCTTCACCGAAACAATGAAGAGTCATTCCTCTCATAGGTTTATAACTACATTTACTGAATTCTTTCATGCAGCAATAGGGGCACCACAAAAACAATAGTGCTAGAAATACAGGTACCTAGTTCTCAAGGGGAAGAGCACAGTTTTGAAGCTAGCTCCAGCTCATCCAATTGCCTGCCATGGTAAACCTGCAGCAGTTACACAAATGAACTGCCTCAAGACCCCAGAGTGCCACATTTTCAAAGCCAACTTTCCTGGCAAGAACCTCTTCAAACTGAATCCCTGAGACTTTGAACACTACAGAATGTTCCTTGTTTTTTCCTGCAACCTTCGTTCTCGATGTCACAAAATGTCAGGAAATCTTTAAGTTTTGTTACAAACTGATACTGCTCTTCCTTGATTCTGCAATCATCTGACTGAAATGATAGTTGCAGAGTTGTGTCAAGCAAGTTGTTTTGACAAGTAATGACCAGATTTATCAGGAAGATTTATCCAGCCAGCACACTCCCGTAAACATTCTTGAAACTCAAAGACATTCACATTCATTTTTTACTTCATCACCAAGACTGTGCATGCCTCATTTACAAGAAGCAAAATGAGAGCAACATAATACAGGAGAGCTGGAAGCTTGCAGATCCACAAGACCTTCTACAAATCAGAATCCTGTTCAGCAAAAAAATTAAGCTTTCACTTCAGAAATCAAAACATGCAGAAAGATCTCCCTTTAACTACCCCATGCATGAGCTTGTTTTCTCAGATGCTGGTTTGGCTAGCATTTGAGAAGGAGACACAACACTGTTCAAAGAGGGCAGAGAGACTGCCTTGAAGCTTTCGTGATTGATCTGGGAAGAAGTCAAAGGGAGCCTGGACACCCATCAATACACTAACCTCCACACTTGTGTCTATGTTCCCACAAAAATTGCTAGGAAAACATTTGTCACACAAAAGTGACAATCCCTGAGACTGCATCAAAGATGCTGCACAAATTGTGAACAGGCATGGTTGAAGAAGACCCATCAAGAGCTGCGAACTGGAATCTGAAGAGTTTGTTCTCAAGGGACAAACTCCTCTCACAATGAAGATTTTTCCCTCTGTATAGCAGGAAGACAGTCATTCGGGCACCAGCAGCCAGCAGCCACTTTATACTGGCCACCTCAAAGCACAAAAACCAGCCATTGTCACTGCCATCCTGCATTCCTTCTGTGCTTCCAGACAATTGTCAAAGAGGGTATATGGTATACTGCAACTGGTTTTTCAAAAGAAGACTTTAACACTAGCCAGTAACTGAGAGCCTTTTCTGATCGCCACAGCTACTGCCTCCTCACAGAGATGGGCTCACGTGCTTGCAGCAGCAGAAGTCTTGGTTGGTCATCCATCCTTGTACTGTTGCCTCAGATGCTTTACTTTAGTGTGAATGGTAACATCATCTGTGATGTAACTCAACGAGTCTGACAAAAACTAGGAGCGAGATACCAATCGAAGGGGAGTCCATCTGGACTGATTGTGTAGGTAGCTACATGATTGAGCCCACCACCTACACGCCTTATTTGCAAAAACTTGCTCCATGAGTATTGGATCGCCATCCTGCACAAGTGAATACAGCAGGAGAAACAGGGTCAAAGATGGAATAAAGTCAGCCACAATTGTCTCATGGAGTATGCAGTATTACTGACAATGTCAGTTTATTTGTGATATCATGCACAGCTAAACACCAAAGTTTCCAGTACTGGTTCAGCCAATCTCCTTGCTGAGGTTCATTGAGCTTTTGAACATTTTGATCAAAGTCACAATAGTGTAGAACAATGCATACTGGATCACAATGAAGTCATGACAAGCTAAGAAACATGACATGAGTCCTGAGCATGGAGAATTAATCTGTGTAATGCCTGCCCTATCGGAGTTCCAGAAATTTCACCACCTCTCATCAAGGGTCTAAAGCGTATAGTTTTGCATGGGCGCACCAGACTAAAATGGAAATGCCACAGATGGCTATGAAAAGTCCTGCAGTCAGCACTGATCTTGCACGGTACTTCACCCATCTGCATCCAGAAAAACTTGCATCAATTTATGTATCTGTCTTAGCTTAGGTGGTCGAAAGGTATCTAGAAGACAGAAGAATATCATCATGACTACTAGGTGCTATGAGCCCAAAAACAAATGCAGAAAGAAACTTTTAGACCAGGATTGACACTATTTCACTGGTATTGCTGGCACTTTGCACTCTAGGAATTCCCATGCAGGTAAATTTATCTATTTGAATGCAAGATATGAGACTGAAAACAGATGAAGACAGCTAGTAGGCTGCAACTGCAGAAACTCTGTCACCCCCTTCACACAGGAGAAGAAGGACTGCATGCCCAGTGGGGAAACAGAGGGAGACACACAGCAAATGAAGCTCGGGAAGAAGGACATACCCAATCACCACAAGACTACTGACAAATGCACACACACCTACACCACAGATCCATGCAAGTGTTTTGTTAGCCCACAGCACTGAGTAATCCACTGAAAGACAGTTCTATTGCACAGAGTTATAATTGTTATTGTCCAGAAGCAGATAGCTTTGCAGTAATCGGACTACAAATAGAGATCATCACATGTATGTCTCAAGATGGAAAAAGGCTGCAAAAGAGGGAGCTGCTTTATGTGCAGTTCTGTGTATCTTTGTATCTTGTGCGCAGTTATATTCATATGACATGCACACCAGATTAAGTCAGAGTAAGAGTACATATTGAGATATGTTTGGCTGTGTAGCAAGTGCAAAAGATGAGCATAGCCTACATAGTCACTGAGTGGTGTGATCAATGAGTAATGATACTGTGTATTGATCTGATACTTCCTGGTTTGTAATTACTGTGCTTACCAAAAGAGAAGCACAGGAAGGCTCGCTGCCAGCTTGATTCACATCTGCCAAAGTAACAGTCTCACATCACCAATCTTCACAGAACATTTGCACACAATCAACATAACAGAGGAACTTGAACAATAAAATACACATGCTCTTGTTTGTTGAGATCAGCTGTACCATCGGAGCTGTAGTTACATAATGGAGAACTAACAAGCCTTTAAGCTTCCATGGACCTCCTAATCTCTGCTACAAGGTAAAAGTATTACCTGAATTCCCAGAAAGCTTCCAAGGTGCGCTTGGGGCAAGGGGGCCGATCCCCTTCTTGAAAGTTGTGACAGAATTTATGACACTCAAATATAAATTCTTCTTCTGCATCCTCATTAACATATAACTTTCCTATCTTGAGGATGCTCCCCAGTATGAGTGTGCATGTCACCAATGATATTGTCATTAGACCTTCCTGTGTGAAACAACAAGGCAGACAATAGTATTATGTTTGAGAGTCCTGTTTAATGCATTACCCAAACCATCAAGATGTGAGCAGTTAAAAACAGCTAAAAAATCTTGTTCCTAATAATGATCTGTCTAGGCGATAGAAAGAGACAAACTATCTTACCACTAAGGCAGTGAGAACTCCATACAAACCAACCAAAACCTGACACATGAGAAAAATGGTTGAACACACATATATTAGACCAGGCTCCCTGGATGATGCATCACAGTACCTTTATGATATGAAATCACACAAACCAAAGACACAAAATAGCAATCTGGCAAGACAAGAGAAACAATCCTGTGTGGGCATTTACTGGCTCTCTGTACAATCCTTGGTTCAAGACAGGTAAATGTCAAGGTCAACTTGAATGGGATGTCACTCGATGAACCAGCATCTGGCCATAGACATCAGAAGTGTAGTTCTGATTGCAGAAACAAAGAATTTTGGCGGGGTGGAGCAACAGTCTGATACCACTGTGGAAGGCTCACTCCAGAACGAGGAGTCGGCGGAGTCATCGATAGTGAACTGTGTCAAGGTGACAACTGCAAAGCCTGCAAACAGAGCTGCTAGATTGGAAATAGCCTTCAACTGTTCCGTCTTCTCCTCGACATCTCTCCGATTTTTCTCAACAAACCTGAATTTATAGCACAGATAACTCGGCCTGTCACTATGTGTCAGAGGAAGAGGAGCCGCAGTGACAGCAAAAAAGGCTTCCCAGTACAAGATGAAAAAAAAAAATCACTTACCTGAGCCACAAAACTCGCGCGTTTTCCAGGTTGCGTTGCTCCATATCCTCAATTCTCCACCTGAAATCGAAGAGAACAACCACAAGATGAACGATACTGAAAGAATTTCATCATTGGAAACCACACCAAAAAACCAAAGAAAACCACGACCACTAAACCAATTGTAGGTACTACTACTAAAGTTGCGGCGACTTCTCTTACTGTAGCTTCTTCTCCTGCATCATTGTATCCTCGTGCCGATGAGCACGTTCCGATGCCATGAAATCCACATCTTCAGCACGACAGTCGACCTCATACTCGTGCCAGATAGATTCTCGATCTCGCCGCGCCTGGCTCATGCTGGAATCCCATGCTGTCAGCAACACCTGTGCCCGTGCTACAGAATCCATCCCTCTCCTGCTCCTCCCCCTCCTCCTCCTTCTGCTTCTTCTTCTTCTTGTTCCTCGTTCCTTCTTCTTCTTCTTCTTCTTCTTCTTCACCCCTCCCTGCTCGCTCGACACACTGGCAGCTTTCCCAAGTTGCGACGAGCAGCTTTCCTGAAAACAACTACCACTCTCTCGATAATCGAAGTGTAGGGTAAATCCCCAGAGTGGAGGCATTCCCAAAACAAGGGGTGTGTCACACTGTGGCCTTGCCGTTTGCATTAAAAAGTATCTTAAAGCAAAAGAAGAATTATGAAAACTCAAATATTTCACCATGTGAAAATATAATCTTCAATGCCCATGTTTTTAATATGAAAACGTAAAGACAAAACACCTTGTTTATATAATTTTCAAAATGAAAATGAAAGCCAAAACATAGAGGATAAATTTTTTAATTGCAAGTTGTTTGTAACTAAATATTTGTAGTTACAAATTATTTGTAATTAAAAAGTTTATGTCATATGTTTTGGTTTTCATTCTCACTTTAAATATATATAAATAAATAAAAATTAACTAGCGAACTAATTAAATAAATTAATAAACTTGCTAATTAACTAATTAACAACTAAACTAAAAACTAAGTAATTCATTCTATAAACTATACTAACTAATTATTTATTTATAATAATAATCATCAATATATTATGATCATTGAATTAATTATATTATTAGTTATTAATAAATATTAATTCATTTATGAGCTAGATAAACAGTAATAATATTTAATTATAATTATATAGTAACTATAATGTTTTATAAACAGTAACAATTTAATTAACTAAAAATTGGTTAATATTGAAATAATTAACTATTTATTAATAACTAACTACTTTATATTTCATAACCAAATAAATTAATATAATAACTGAAATATTCAGTAATTAATAATTATAATAATTGAGTACTATTTTTTTAATATAATAATATAATTAAAATCTAGCCTAGACTAATTACTTTATTATAATTATTCCCATAATTATTTTCATTTTTATAGTTCATAATAAATATAGATGTAAATATTTAATAGTAACAATAACATTAATTCAATTATTATTGGAACTAGTTGGTAGCCAAGGTTAAATATATTATTTTTATTATTCATATTATTACTTCATTCATTATAACTATTTATGAACTATTCCAATAAATATTTTACATTTTAATAAATATTTTTTTCTACAAAAATAATTTCTACATTTGTATAATAATTTATTGGATTTCCATTCAAACTACTACATTAGTTATCATAAACTAGTAAAATAATAAAACTGAAAATAAAATTTATATATCAGTAATTGATTATAATCATTGAATAATTAATAAATATTAATTATAAATTTGAAATATAAAAACTTAAAACTATATATTAATATTTCTTGGTAATTATTATAATATAGTAATACTTCATAATTGATCATTTATAATAATAATAATAATAATGTAATTTGTAGCTAACCTAGGTTAGCTATTTTATTATTGTTATTATTATATATTATTATGTCATTTGTTAAAGCTATTATGATTTATTATAATTATTTATTTATTTCTAAATAAATATAAATAATAATTTTTAATAAGTACATTACTCATTTGAAAAAAAATTAGGAGTAATATAATTATATATTAAATTTTAGTAATTATTTTAGTAATTATATAATTATTTTTCCTATCATTTTAATATCATCATCATCATCATTATGTAATAAAATATTACTATTTAAAAAATTAGTGAAAAAAATATTGAAATCTAGTTTTTTATTACATGTAATTAATATTAATATAATTAATATTAATAATAAATGTCATTTTTAATCATTTCAAGAAATATAATTTGGATGGTTTGGATAAACTTGTAATATGGGCACAATATATTTAATAAATATCTTACATAAAATTTTAATATACTCAAAATATACATTAATTAATGTAACCATAATATTGAAGCCATTTATGCTAATAATAATATTTAAATACACATGTAATATGGTTGTTCATATATATTGAAAATATACATTTATAAATCTTAATACAGCCAACTATATTTTTTAGAATTCAGCAAATATACCTTTACATACTCATAGGGATGCAACTAAATTGGTCACATTTACAATTAATGGGACATACATTATTCTTCTTGGATGAAAACCAAATTAAATGTTCACATGGAATGACACACTCCCAAACTCTTTAACTGATTCAATTGTGAGTCCAAAGGTGAAAATGATTAAAGAAGAAAGAGTTGGGGTATGTTATTTAATTTGTAGCACTTCAAGGGTAAAAAGGGCATGTTGAAATTCTGGGATGGAGATTGAGATGAATGATAAGCAGGTCAACTAATCATACGAATCTACACAAACTAAACAATAAGTTGGTTAATGCATAGTTGGAACATTTTTGGTGCATAAATGAATCATGAGCATACATGGACTCATAAGATTCACCATGGCTCGAACTTAAGGGAAGCCATCATCTTCCCCCTTATAGTATTATCTATTATTAGCCACAAAGGTTACATCTAAATGTCATTTTGTTTTGGGACTCCCAAGTTGGGAATCTCGAAATTCTTGAAATTGAGACTTTCGACATTTTGGAGAAGCATAACTTCTTGTGCAGACCTCCCATTGAGGTGAGGTCTAAAGCAAAATTGTAGCCCTTATCAATAGCTTTCCAACAATATGTGTCACGTCACTTGCACATAAGTAAATTAGAGCGATTTTTTATTTTTAGTGGGCAGGGGTTGAATTACCATAATTTCTTTTAGCCATAACTTGTGTTTTAAGTATTCAAATGGGTCATGCAAACCCATTTTAGACATATAAGTTTCAAGAACTTTCCAATGGTATAAGGGATTTTTTAATCCAATGAATTTTGACCACTAAAATCGTTCTTTAAAAATTCAAAGGTTCATTAGGACTCCAATTCCCAAAGTGGGAGCCCACTTGGGAGTGTGTGGGTTCATTCCTTCACACCCTCCTACACTCCTAAGAGCATGAAATATGACTCCCAAGCTTCACTCTCGACCCACACCTTTGCAAACCTTTGCCTTGGTCACAAACCCAAGATTAAAATCGCGACATGGAAGGATGAACACTAAAATAGTCACAAATTAATTGTAATGTAGTCACAAATATGACAAACACAAGAAATAGTTGCAAAAATGTCCAAATCTAGTTGCAAATAACTAATAATCGCATGTAGTTACAAATAAAGTGGTTACATTTTGGCCAATTTCTACTAGTGTTAGCACCCCTCAACCATGGTTTCCCCAACAACATGGAATAATTAAAATGTATCACACTATTATGAAATAGAATAAATGTAATTATGTAAAGAATGTCAGGAACATATATCTTTAGATCTCTTATTAACCCCATTAGTTTTGTGGTTTTTTTATCTTCCATCCTCAAATTACATGGTGTAGGTTTAGGCTTGAAAACCCCAACTTCAATTTCAACTATTCTGTGATGATATTAACTCTAGAACCTCCATCCAACAGCACACCTTCTATTGTATTCTTCCCAATCTGTACTTGGATAATTGCCATATGAATATCCATTGTTATAGCAATTGTCCCTACTTCTAATATTGAAGAACCAATTTGTTTATCTGTGGTTGCTTTACTAACATTATGAGTTTTTTTTTTGTTTCAACTTTTGCCAAAGACATCTTTTTAGTTCAAGAGCTATTTTAAGCAACTATCTTAAGTTGAAAGTATAATTTGTTTGTAGCATCTACTTACCAATGTCCAAAAAAAACTCTTCTATTTTGATTAATTTCCCTTGTGAATTCACGACTTCCTAAGATTTTTGTGTGTCCACATGAGTAGTATTTGGCATACTCGACCAGGTTGTGTTCCATCCTTCCATGGATGTGGATGGCCCTTTTGTTTGAGTTTATGTTTTATAAATCTGTTGAATTGTCTCCACCATTGATTGTTTCAACCACTCTTCTTTTTCCCAGTCAGCAACATTTTTTTCTTTTCTTGGTTCTCTATCCTTGAACACATGTTCTTCAGTTATTTAATTTCTTGTGGTAACATTAACATCCACCACATTCACATTTGCAATGATTGTTTGTGTCTCAGTAACAAGTTGAACCTCTGCTACTATCATAAATTTCCCATGAAACATTTTCTTCATCTCAACAAACTTTGGACAATTTGTCATTTTATGTCCGTTCAAACCATAGATGTGACATGCATATGAAGATGTCTTCTATGTTTTTTGATTTGGTTGTGCCGCCTCTATGGTTGCCACCATGGTCTACTCTTTCTTCTTTCCGCATGTCTCCACATTATGATTTATCATCCCACAATTTGTGCAATGTTTGTTAGTCTTCCATGTATTACTTTGTGTTTTGTTGGTATTACTTATTTGATATTCTACGTTACTAACATTGCATTCCTTGTTTTTGCAAAGTCATACTTTCTTCACACAACATTACCACCTCCTTATGTTGTAATGTTGACCATAAGAGTGGAGGTTGTTGCACCCAACATAGATGTTGTCAAAAGGGAAGTACTAATTGGATCTGCAACAAATTTGGGTAGTGGATTAAGTGGAGTTTTGGTAGTAAGGAATTTGAGTTAAAGTTTGGCACTACCAGCATCTACTACTAGAGTTGTTAGCATGCCTCAAATGGTGTTTACTAATTTGATAACGACTACTCATGTGAACATGACTACAAATCGACCATTAATGAGTTCAATGGCAACTGGAGGGTGCAAAAGTGCAAATATTATGCATTCAAGAAGAGGATGTTGAGAACCAATTGTTGTAATTGCACCAATTTTTTATCACAAAGATGGCCATTATGTTAGGCTAAACAGGGTAGCTCTTAAGTATCCTAATTTCAAAAAGGATGTTGATCTAGATGTTCATGTCAGAATGTTCAATTTAGTAGTAAAAGCAAATGCAAAGACTTCTAAGAGTATATTGTCAATGCTATTAGTTATATGCTTAGAGATACGACATCGGACTGGTGCCATAATTACATGTCAGAATTTCCTGACTATATTTTTTTGGAGTTTACACAAGCATTTTGCAAACGTCATCGAAAAACTTAGAATGACGAGCAAATATATATGGAGCTGAAAAACATGAAGCAACAGGAGACTGAAAGGGTGGAGGTTTACTACGAGCATATTCAAAAGCTGGCTCATGGTTTACAAATACCAACCATAGATAATTTTCTATCTACTGTGTTTAGAACGAGTTTGCAATCTTACCTCAAAATTGCGATTACACGACTAAGTAACTCCTACTCTAACATGTTGTTTTTGGGTTTCAACAATTGTTGCTTGTGACACTATTGGTGGAGTTATGTTGATGCGAGATTGACGATGTTCCATTCTATGGTTACCCATTAGTATCCATCGTGATGTCGTATGTGGATGTGAATACCCCTCTAGTTCTCTATTCTTGGTTTGAATAGATGAACAAATTTGTCAACTCCATGGTCCCAATTGGATTCCCAATTCCATGCCTTTAAATATGTTCTAGACTATAGGAATTTCTAATTCATGTTCCTGTGGTTGATCTATTGATGCTCTTGCCACATTTTGTAACTCCACATGCCTAACAATACTTGCTCTAATATGAAAAGGCACAAAAGGGCAATCCATGATTGCATGTCTTTCTTCCTCACATAATGCATAAACCCTTGAAAGTAACATGATCATCTCTAAATCCACATATTCATGATCCCATGTTTCGGCTATGTGCCTTGTTTAATCCAACTCTGGATTCCCTTGATAAGAGTATGGCTACAGTACTTCATCCAACACATTCACCTATGCCTTTACATACTCAGATGATTTTCAACAATCTCCTCAAACACATCAACATTGGTGTTTTCATCCACCTCCTAGTGTTCCATTGGTTCATAGTAATTTGGAGATGTAGATTGATACACAAACTTAAGTTGTATACCTCTTGTAACATCCCTCCCCTAGCTACTCACCGACCTTGGACTTGAGATTTCTTACGGTTATCCAAGTACTAAAAAAATCCTACTCCATCTTGATCTCTATGACTTTGAACCACAAATTGCAGTTGAAAAGTGTACTACATCCACTCATTCATATGAGTAGTCGACTGCATTTCTCTCTGTGGAAATTGTCATTTGAAACTACGCCTTTTTTGAAGACCCCCAATCCATACGTCCCGTTGTACCACTTCTTATGGTAAAAACAACCTATGCCATGTAGGCCTTTCTTCTATTATCAACATTCGTTTGTCCAACATCAAATTTTGATATGGGGTTTCTGTAAGCCCTACATCCTCCTCCACATTTTCATTATTGTCTTTTGTCTAATGTTCAATAACTTGTCGATTTGTCTCCAAGTCCAATTGTTGTTGTAAACTTTGGGTCACCATCCGATTCATCTTATTCATAATTCTTTGTTTTTAGAATCTATAAATTGCTTCTACAATCCTTACAACATCAACCGCATAAACCTCTGATACTTTCTAATATACCCCTTTAAATTATGAATTGAACAAAAAAACAACACTACTCATTTGGACACTTTCATCAACAGGATAAGACAAAATTTGTAGAAATTCTTCTCATTATTAAAAGAAATAACAAAGAAAAATAAAATCCCCATAAGGTGGTTGTTAATTGTAGAAATGAAATTTAAATTCCTATAGAATATTTCACATTATTGTAATAACAAATTTGCATTTCACAAGCATATTTTCACTATTTCTATCTTAAGTTTCAACAAAATTAACATTACAATTCATTCCCACATCATATTCATAATTATTGCATATAGCAGAATATGCATTTTAGAATACATTGTAAAAAACTCCAAAAGCAATAGTACAATTCATTTCATCATAATCTAACACTTAAAAAAATTCACACAAAAGTCGAACATAAAATTCGTTGTATTAGTTTGTGCTTCTCTGTATTATTGAGAACATCAATCCAAATTACAACATAATCCAAAGTTTTGTTGAATAAAATCCCAAAACAACACTTAAAATTTATGTTATATCATAACAAATTTTGTGGTTTTTTACCACAAGTACCTCCAACTCTTCCTATTCTTCTCTAAAAAAACTCTTTGTCTCATTTTCTTCTCCTTTTTTTGTTTTCCAAAACTCTCCCCTTTTTGAACCATCCCAAATCACATCATTATTGACGCACTTCTAAGCTCCTTAATGGACTCAAATGTGAGTCTAAACTGAAAACAGTGGAAGAGCAAGGCGTCGGGGCATGCTCCTTAGCTCGCAGCACTTTGAAGGGGTAGAGGGGCATGCTAGAGCTCCGGGATGGGACTAGGAAGAGTGACAAACATCAACTACTCACACGGACTTGCACAAAACCAACACAAGGTTGGAGCACTTTTGGTGCTAAGACGAGCCACGGGCAACTCGGACTCACAAAACTCACCACGACCCGAACTTGGGGGAAGCCACCACCTTCCCCCTTATAGTATACTTTGTGCCTTTCCACGAGGCCCACATCCAAATGGTTTTTTTTTTGTCCCGGGACTCCCAAATGGGAGTCCCGAAATTGCCAAAGTTGGGACTCTCGCAACTTTGAGGCCCCATAACTTTGTGTTCACACCTTCGATTGAGATGAGGTTTAAAACAAAGTTATATCCCTTGTCAAGATCTTTCTAATGGTATGTCACATGCCACCTACATGCAAGGAAATTGGGTTGATTCTCGATTTTTAATGGTCAGGAGTCAAATTGCCAATTTGACTCCTGGCCCGTCTTTTGGCCATAACTTGTGTTTCAAATGTCCAAATGGGTCATGCGAGCCCATTTTAGACATCAAAATTTCAATAAATTTTCAATGGTATAAAGAACTCCTCGAGCCATTGGGTTTTGACCCTTGCAATCACTCTCTAAACATTCGGAAATCCACTAGAACTCCACCTCCCAAAGTGGAAGCTCTTTGGGGAGTGTGAGGGTTCATTCCCTCACACTTTCCTTCACTCTCGGGCTTCCCTCTTGGCCCGCAACCTTGCAAGCCCTCGCCTTGGTCGTAAGCCCAAGGCTAGGGTTGTGACCATTATGATCCAAAACAATAAGAATTCAAAATTCAAACTAACAAAGTTCTCTGATTAGTCCCTATCCTAATTGCCTTGTTCATCCCAATCACATACTCAACTTACCCCCTTAACAATATTGGTTCAAGCAAAGATGCCCAAAGGTGAGCATTTGACAAGCTAAAGGACTAAAAGTTCATAAAACATAAGGATTGACACCCACTTCTTACAATTCATTTTACACCAACTTGAAATCACTATACAACCAATACAATTACATTATAAATCATATATAAAATGCAAATGAAACAAACATATAAGCTTGTAGATAATTTGGAGCAAGGGTTTTAGCATTGATGGGAGGTTTTGCCATGATAGACAATTGGGAAAAGATCAAATGTAGTTTATATCACCATCCCCAAGTTTCTGGAGTCGTTAATTATAAATTGTGCAACAAATGTTGCAACATATGTTTTACCATGGTTTTACATTTTCAGAGGTGAAAGAGTATGGGATGATTACATCAAATTTTGCAAACCAAGACCTTGCATAACAATGTAAAAGAGAGCTTGGATGTTTTTTTTTCTTGTTCAAGAAGTTTTTTGCTTTTTTTAAAGAAGTTTGTTCCAAGGGGAATGTCTTTTACCAATTGACATTTGTTAGTTTTGGATGGCCATGGTAGTCATGTTACGTTAGAAGCAATAGAACATGCATAAGAGTTTAAGTTAAACATGATTATCCTACCATCTCATGCATCACATGTTTTATAACCATTAAAAATGTTTTGTTTCAAGCCATTTAAAACAACTTTCAGAAAGGTCAAGGATGTAAGTATGTCTAGAAATAATCACACAGAGCCAAAAAAAATCATTTTAGTTAGATGGGTAATCTAGGCCATAGATCAATCTCTCACAAAAAAAAACATCAAGGTTGGGTTCAAGGTTACATGCATTTGGCCTTTCAACCCCAAGGCAATGGACAATAAAACTTGACCTTCAAAATTTACACTACATCAAGCATCAACAACCATGGAAATGATCAAGAGGAATACACATCAGATGAAGAAATTGATTGTACTCAAGGTCAACAATAGGGGGAAGAATATGCTGCTACAAAACTTTTCCATATAGTTGAAGTTCAACAATCCATTAAACAAAACTTGAAAATCATCCTACCAATAGGTTAAAAATTAACCAACACTACTATGTAGTATTATGTAGACATGCCTCAAAGCCTTACAATGATAAAAGAACATTTAAAAAATATTATAAACCTATACAAGGTTACCTTTGAGTTGGTGCAAGATACTTGGATTTGACCTAGGAAACCATGAGGTTGCACAACTTGCTCTCATTGTTTCATTTACATGCAAAACACACAAGGGAAAAGGAGCCATCAACAATGCTAGGAAGTAAACACACGAGCATGAGCATGAACATGTGAGCAGGAATGGATATATTTGGAATATTTTGATGACAAGGACAAAATATTCTTACAATATCCCTATACCACATAGGAATGAAATGGAAAATATTTTCCCACATGTACATGGATGGAAGTCACAAAATGGATGAAAAGTTTGGATGAAAGTTGAACATCAATGAACTTTTTGGATGATAATTGCAAGGAGACGAATTGTTTAGATGAAATATTCGACAAGTTGAATGTATGGATGAAACTAATTCCTAAGTAATAATGTCGAATGAAAATCACATGTACATGGATGAATTTTTTAATGGATGAAATATTTGGATGAACGTGGAGCATGAATGAACTTTTGGATGATAATTGGAAGTAAAAGAATTATTTTGATGAAAACTTTGGTTGGTTGAATGTATGGATGAAAGTGATTCCAAAATAGTTATGACAAATGGAAATTACTAGACTCATATAATTTTCATGTCCAACTTCTTTCACAAAAAAAGGTGTCAAGGGTGAAACTCAAAGGAGCTACATTAAAATGTTAAAAGGTGAAACAATAACTTGTGTAAATTAAGTCAAGTCACACAATAAATCAATGGTAGGAAGTTCACATAATCATGGAATGGGAAAACGCTTGAAAAATTAGTGAATAATGCATTACACACATCATGTTGAAAAATATTTTTATTTTTGTAGCAAAATAAATTCCAAAAGAACAAAACCCATAATAATCCTATCTAACAACTATCTAATGACACTGCAACCTAATTTACCTCTAAGATTTTGGCATGATCTAATATTTTATGAACCTCATTCCAGCTCCAAGATGTATAATGGATGAATGGTTTTATAATCCTATAATACATGGCATATTGCAAAATGTAATACAAGTGCTTACATGGCACCCACGACCCTTGCTTGTTGAGGGACACAACCATCTTGGAAGAAAAATCCATGCAACTACAAGCTAGGTAATCACTAATCATTATTTCATATTGCTTACGGTTTTCTGCCGGTCTTAAAAGGAGGCAACAAATTTGTCCATATCCTAGAAGACGAATGTTTGAGGGAGTTAATAGTGAAGCTTCAAGAGTTTGTCCCACCTCCCATTTGTTTTTTGGCAGCGTGGATAGTTTAAACATGTCGTGACAACAAATCTTCTTCCCACTCCTTGATTTGGGCCAACATATGGATCCAATGGCTTATAGACATGGGTAGAAGCACCATTGCCAAAGAGATTCCAAGGGGCACATGCAGAAAGGTGTTTCATAAGTGCAGATATGTTGTCCTTAACTTGATTAACAAGGGGAGATCTTGGCTTCTCTGAGAGCAAGAAACCAGCCTTTTCCAATGCCACCACCTCAATTTGAGTGAGATCTATCCTTGATTGCACATGCCATAAGGAAGGCAAGGTTGGTCTATCAAGTGCACATTTCTTGCTTGTCCCTCCCACACAACACATAAGGTCATCATGACAAAACCAAAACTTATGTAGCTCAATTGATACATGTTTGGCTGCATACCAATAACCAACATAACATAAGGCAGGAATTCCACAATCTATTTGTTTTGAAATGATTTTGCCTTTACAATAGTATTTTGTGTCTTTTTATAACGCTGAATAATGATTGTTTGACTTTGGGGGACAACATTGAATTCACCAAATGCCATCCCCATAGAGGCATTCAAGGACCTCCACACCATTGCAAGTGCATGATAACAAGATCAAGGTTGATAGTCTCCTCCACATCCACAACTAACGACTAGTTGATTGAAGTTGTTGCATTGGCCATTTTCAAATGGGAAAATTTCATTTTATCATGCCATTGTGTATTTGCTTCTGACCCATGTGGAAGGTTTGCCTTACGTTTGCCTACTCTAAACACTTATTCATATTCCAAGTGTGGTATTATATCAAAAAGACTAGAGCTTATGATGTACTTGGTAATTGTAGTACCAATTTGGACTGGGTCCTTAGACTGACTAGCTTATGCAAATGCAATTCATTCTTTTCTGGACTAGTCCCATGTACACCTCCTTGTAAGAAGGCATAATATAATGAAAATTGCCTTAATGTTTGCACATAATTGTCGAACGTTGCACCAAAAAAACAAGTACGCTTGTTGCCAGATTGTTGCAACCAAATGTTATGGAATGTTTCAGATAAGTTACTAGTCGACATATCAACTTCCTTGTCCAAAGAGAATTTCTAGAAACACGTAAAAGGAATGAAGTTAAAATTCAAGAAGGACAGATGGACAATAAAATTTGAACAAATTAATTTGGAAGAACTTGCATCCAACATGAAGCTTGCCCATTGTCGCACACAAAAGTGCCAGAAGCCAAACCAATTATTGGGCTTTTGAATAACGCCTTCGTTGGTAGTTCCAGACAAGTACCACCACAACCAAATGGTAGCATATTGAAGGTTAACTTCCTCCAAGGATGTGACTTTTTCATAATCATAACAAAAGGCTTTGTGTTGATCATGGTACTTAGGTGTGATCAGCTGCTTGGTATGTCTATCGAGAAATTAAGTCCAACGGAAAAAGCACATCCACTTTTTGTCAACCGTCTTCACCATAGAATCTCCAGTCCCATAAATGATGTGAACAACATTTTAGTTTGCTTATGCATTATTTGCCAAGAACCCTTTGAAAATGGGTGTCCCCAACCTTTTTTCCTTAACAATTGCATTTAACTTCCTCCACACAAATGCATTGAGCTTTAGTGTCCTTGAATTGCATGTCATAGACCGCAATTGTCATGACCTTACAATAGCCTAGGTCGTAAGCGTGAGAGGCCATGGTCGCCCATCCTTGAACATGCTTAACATGATCGAACATCATCCATGCATTTTGCAAATCATCATCTGGTTGCATTTGTTGGACCAAATCGAATCTGGAGGCAGCTCCATCAACAAACATTTTGAACAAATAAACCTTTTGCCTAGCTTGTTGACTAGGAAAATAATTGTCATGAATATAGTTATAGCTAGACAGTGCTTTTAATTTGAGGATATAGTCAAGGGAGCTTGAGTTATAGGGATGATGCTTTAATGAAGCAAACTGATTGTGTGTGCCAAGAGAGCAAAAAGTAATGAACTTTAACAATGTTTGATTTAGTTTTTCACTTTGAGAAGCTCTATAGGACCTTTTGATCCATCCTCATTGAACAAGTGATGAAAAAGAAAAGTCTTACTCATAAATAAAATAATAGCCAAATTGGTAGGAATTGGTGTGCGATAGACCTCATCTTCAACCATGTTCTTCATCTCTTGGAAGGATTCCTTACGCTTCCTGTCCACAATTAGATGGGAATGGGTGCCTAAGTGGATTGTGTCTTTTGAAAGATTTGGAAATTTGTGAGCAACATAATACATTATGTAAGTGCAAGTTGTAGACAAATGGACGAAGAATTGTAGAACTTATAGTTGATGCTATAAATCGGGGATTTCATGAGACACTACCCAAATATCGAAAGTTGGGAACAATCACCATTCTAACTAATTTTATTGCATGTAAAAAAAAGTTGAAGCAAAAGACAAAAATGATTATGAAAACACAAATGTCCAAGGCATTTCATCATTCTAAAGCCCAATCCAAACAAATTATTGGTGTTATTGGTCTACAACTTACACCAAGCATGACCATTGTATTTTTTTGTCCATAGCTTGCAATTGTCTAAAATGTCCCAATGGATGATGCATAGGAGGAAATTCAAATAGCATGTCGCCATTGAATTTTGTGGGAAGACAATTCATAGACTCAATTGTGATGGCACTGTCGTCTAAAGACTTCAATTCAGAACAACAGCGAGGTCAAAGACATTGCCTTAAGCGAATCAACAATGCTGGTGAAAATAACCCTTGCGTCACATCCAAATGCAAAGGTTGCTATTTGACAAGTCGCAAATTCACAAAGATAAGGACAAGAACATTAAGAAGGGAAGGGTCCTATTCCTTAGAAGAATCACAAAGGTCGATATATGATGACTCCACAATCAAGACAAAAAATTTCGAATCATGGGAAATTGGATTGGAATCTTCCTTCATCATGACGCCTTTTGCAATAATGTTAGCCATGGATGCAATTGTGCCTAATGTTCAAATAATATCCTGAGAATTGTTGAACGCATGCTCACCGATAATCTGATACTTGCCATTGGTGATGGTCCAAAACATCCTTTTAAAGTTCACATTCAGAACTTGATAAACATAATTTAAAACAATGTCGTCTTCAATATAAGAAACATCCTTAGAAACATGTAGAGATCCTCGCCATAATGCAAACATTGTATGAAGGACATTCTCAATCACTTGGACAACTCTAGAATAAAAAACCAAGATGGTAAGATCTTGCTTTCTTACAACATGGAAAGTAGCCATCAAGATTAAAAGAGAAGGCAAACAATAAGATATATCAAACAATAGTTTCACAATTAGAAAACAAAAAACATCGTTGCATCAAGAACTCAATTTGAAACAAAGATGAGGAATTAAAGCTTGAGAAATCAATGCAAGAGATAGAAGGACAAAAACATATTATTAGTAAAGTGCAAGGATGAGTAAGAAAAACGCACAAAAGGTTATTTCCAATCATAAGGATAATTGTGAAAGGATTGAAAAGAATTAAATTGGCGAAACATATACAATTTCCTCTCACATAAAATCTCATCAATATAATTAACATATCCACTGTGCGTACTAAATGAAAATTCATTACTTATATCAGAATTGAACCCTAATATCTGAAATCCAACTCACTTGTACAAAACCAGAATGAGTTTGAACAGTTATCTGAAAACCCTATGTGATGCCAGCAGCCAAAGTTACCCTTATGCCAGATACTGCAACATTCTTCTTCAGCAAGAGCCAAACACATAAAGCAATCCAGTGTGAACCCTTTTACAAGCAGTGAATGGTTTGTCTTGTTCCTTGGGATGGTTCAGAACATTCAATGACAGAGAAAGAGAGGGCAAGATTGACCTGACAATGAAACAAGACATGTATTGAAACATAATCACATATCATGCCAACAACCACCCAGAGAAGCATACTGATGCCATGGAGGAAACTCCTGAGAAACTCCAATGCTTCAGAAATTATCCATGACAGCCAAAAGTTCAATCAAGACCAAGAAATTATCAACAAAATTCTAAGTCTAGTGTTCCGTTGAAGTGTTCATACGTTTATCGTCCATGAGTGTCGTCAGGAGATGTGGTGAAGACAAATCCAACACTCCTGCATATGTGCCACAGGCTGCATTTTGGAAGGAGATATCTCCACCATATCTATTGTGAACCGTTTACCATGTCTTCAGTGTTTTCAACATCACACCAGCTCGCTCCATTGGACCCACCCAGAAATATGTTCAGTAGTGTCAAATTTGACAGATAGAAATTCTGTTGACGTTAGTAGAATTTTTTTCTCTTAATGTTTTCTCTTCCCTCTCCCTCGAACTGTGAAGTTCCTCATCATCAATGGTAAAACCTCTAGGTCTCTCCCTCTCTCACCATAACCAAACATCTCGGGTGAACAGACACATATGTTCTGTGGGCCACAACAAAAAAACCCTATCCAAGACCTAATTCTCGGCCTTTCAAAAGCCATCGCCACCATCACTAACTTCGTGTCAAGTGATCTGCTCTCCGCTTTTCTTAAAAGCCGCAAAAACGATTTGTGGCGTACTTTGAGGAATGCTTATTGAGCATAAGAACCTGCAGAGCATTTCAAAAAATGAAACCCCCACTGTGTTAGGGTAAACAGGCCGGTGATTGAATACTTAGTGTGTCAGTCAGATCTAGATCTTTCAATCCCCCTCCTGTGTTCTGGGTAAACAGGCCGGTGACTGAATACTTAGTGTGTCAGTCAGATCTAGATCTTTCAATCCCCCTCCTGTGTTCCTGGTGTCTGACGATAGAGTGAGGAGGAGTAGAGGGCGCACCAACGCCCTTTAAACGCCCTTTCAATCAAAATTGAGCAAGTTATGTGCCTCTAAAAATCTGATGATAATAAAAGATGAGAGGAAAAAAAAAAAGCTTCAGACACATGAAAGCCCATGAAAGACTTGCTCACTTAAAACCAAACAATGATATCCTCCTTTATGGACATCTTCTGTCCTGACGTCATCAGAATAGATGAAAGTGTCAACAATCACTATTTTCAGAATGATCGTTCAGTTTTGAACATGTGATCACAATCTTCACAAAAACTAGGGCTAGAAATCCGACAGTTATGGGTTTAGAAGCCTCTGTTCATCTCATCTTGAACATTCATCACCAGGAAGAGGCATAACAGTGGGTGTTGGTTTTCTTAGACGTTTGTCACCAAGAAGCAAGGGTTTTCTTGAACATTTGTCACTAGGGAGAAGCACGGTAATGGGTGTCAATTTTTTTGGATGTTTGTCACCAAGAAATTATAATCACATGGTCAAGCTTCAAGCATGTTTGTCACCAGGAAGAGGTGGGTTTGTCACCAACAAGTGCATGTCACCAAGAAGAGTCGCATCAATAGCAAGCAACATGTCACCAAGAAAAGGACAACCTCATGAAGAAAAGGTGAATCACTAGGAAAAATGCGTCACCAAGAAGAGGCAAGCTCGCATCACCATGAACAAGACGCACTTGAGCTCGCTTGCCCATCGTTGTAGACTATTCTAATTGTATGGACATGTTTTTGAAACTTTCACCTTGAAGCCTCATTGTTGTTATAACATGCACTAGTTTTCTAGGCATGTTCTTGAAACTTTGAGCTCAAAGTTTTAGTGTTGCTATAGCATATTTTGGTTTTTTAAACATGTTTTTGAAACTATAATTTTCAAGCTCCATTGTTGATGTAGTCTATTCTGATCTTTTAGGTGTTCTTGAAGTGTTGTCTCAACATTTTGGTTGTGTTTTTCATGCTCTTGAAGTTCATGTTGGCCTTCATGACTTCTTTTTCATGTTCTTGAAATGCTTTTACTTTGGTTCTAGCTTTAGTGATCCAAGATCATGTTTTCCTCTTGTGTTGGTCCTAGTAGTGAACATATGTATCTTTCATATTTAGTCATCAAAAGGCAACAACCTTGCTACTCAACACCCTATTGCTTGCTACTTAATTCGTAGTTGTTATTTAACCTTTCGTTGAACCCAAATTGTACATCCAAGATTTGCACCCACGTACCTACACAAATTTGCCTAAAATCTTGTGAAATCTATCATTGACCTCCTTAACAACTATTAAAATCCAAGCTATAATAAATTGTGCTCTAACACATTTTTTAGCAATTTTGATAGTTTTAATTGTTACAATTCCCAAATCTATCACTCTTTTAGCTCATTTCTTTTTTTTTTTCTTTTTTTTTTTTTTTTTTTTTTTTTTTTTTTTTTTTTTTTTTTTTTTTTTTTTTTTTTTTTTTTTTTTTTAAAAATACCAACATTTTTTTTTTATTAATTATTTTATTGTTTTTGTGGTTTATT
>Ga0116231_10001974_pt1 | contig 42741 bp, 28 predicted proteins | sample S1TSphgellanicum_2_FD_89695 | JGI IMG/M metagenome (GOLD analysis project Ga0116231, IMG submission 89695) | Host-associated microbial communities from peat moss isolated from Minnesota, USA - S1T2_Fd - Sphagnum magellanicum MG | ecosystem: Host-associated > Plants > Peat moss > Unclassified... | reverse complement strand
TTTATTGTGATATGCAAGTTTGGACCTCATGGAAAACAACCTCACCCGATTATAGGCCATTTTTTTGGGCTAAAATTAGAATGCAAGACTAGATGGACATGACTTTCCATAGGGGATAACAATTTTTCACAAATAAATAATAGTTAACAATGCCATTTTTACTTTTTACATTAAAAATATTTATTATATTATAAACTACAATTTTACTTAAACATCATGTACATTATATGCCATTTTTATGTGATAAAAAATTCTTGACATTTAAAAATTTCTAAGATAATCTTTTGAATTTTTTGAGTTTTAGAATTCCACATTTTAAAAAAATTAAAAAGGTTTTTTGAATGTAGTTGATAGGTTCTTATAATCTTTTTTTTAAAACCATCAATGTTATTATAATGTTGGTCATTTTGAAAGTGCTTTGCAAAATTATCTCCTTATGACACAATAGTTGTTGGCTTTCAAAAGTTTGAAATTAAGACCTAAACCTAAAATTGAATCAAATAAATTTTTTATTTGATTTTTTTGAAATTGATATGAATAAAATAATAAAATCTAAGTTGATCTTTGATTTTGAGTGGTTATTAATCAACATTTGACATGTTTTTTGGCTCCTTGGAATGTGTTTGGACATAAGTGTGTTTGAACATTATTTTTTTCTCTTCATGTTTTTACATCTATTTATAGGTTTGGATTTTGTGATAGAGGTGAATAGATAAACATCTTTGTTCGACTTATTTTTTGTAATGTTTGAAATTTCAAATTGATTTTTTAAAAATCTTCGCTAGACCAAGCTTCCATAAGAGATTGAGGTTTGTTGATATTACCAAAGAAAACACATGTGAGATTATGATAATTTTCAACCAAAACAAAAAAAAACTCCCATTCATTAGTGAACTCCCAAAGCCTTCATATTTACTTCATGAATTAAGACAATTTATTTTTGTTATTTTAAGAAAAAAAACTACAATCAAATTTTAAAAATTTGCTCCAAACTTGTGGTCTATAGAAAAATCAAAAATGTATTGGCTTTCATGGCTATTGAACCCAAATCTTTATTCTTTTCATGATATTGGATAGAAATACAATTGACCCTTTTAGGATCCACCTTTTACCTTGCTTGGCTTGCTTTCCATATCTAGAATTTTTTTTAATGCAACAAAAAGTGCTCAATTCGGTAGGTGTTTGGTGTAAGGGTGTTCAATGATAGGTGATGAGTGAACTAAAACAAATTAAAATTTAAAGCTTAAACTTTTTATTGTTGCATCTTTGCCTTTGGAATACAAAGAAATTTTGTAAAGCCCTAGTTGGCCACCCATCATGTTTCTTTTTTTTGACACAAAAGGAAAATCCATTGTAAAAAGAGAACCAATACACCACAAGGCCAGGGGGACACCCAACCTTGGCACCAATAACCACACACCTACCAAAGGAAACTACTATTAGTGTAAGGTGGTTGATAGCATCACCAAACTTTACACCTATCCCTAGAGCAAATGACATGGTGTGGACCCCACACCTTGTCAAAAGCCTCCAACAAGCTAGCCTCATTAGTTAGTTTGGTCTTAATATTTTAGAGTGTATGTTGCCACTCCAATCTACCATAATCCAAAAAACCATCCCACATCACTTTCTTAAGTTTGTTATCGTGCCATATAGCACCATTGAAACTTAGATCATTCCTTTCAAGCCAAATTGACCATAGGGTAACACTTTTAACTAAGGACCAAAGAAGGTTGAATTTTCTAAATTTGCTAGGCAATTTCTTATTAAACATACATTGTTCAAGACTGAGGGGCCTCCAAGTCAAGCTAGAGTCTATGGGAGACTTGAAACTATACAAAAATGAGAAGGCTTGTTCCCATGGTGTCCTAGTTTGAAGACATTGCCAAAACCTATGCATGATGGTTTCTAGGGTTCCATGTTCACAAGAGGGACAATTTACTTGGATGTTGTGGTTTACTTTTGCCCTCCAAGCATTTACAACAAGGGTTTTGTGCCACAAAGACCAAAGGAAACTTGCCTCCTTTTTGTTCCTTCTCTTGGTCCAAACATTTCACCTTTTAGCTTGAAGTATGGTGAGAGGACTTGATTCCATTTTTCAAACACATTTCTTGAGAGAATTTCCCTTAGGTTGAGCAACTTTTGACCTTCCATAGCATTATAATTCATTAGCTCCCTCTGCCCCTTCCAATTCCATAAACCATGATCAAAACCTAGGTCCTCAATGGCACCAAAGAATAATCCAAACAAACTACCATTTGTTCTAGCTTTGATGCATACTCTAACCTTTTTCAAGGTATGAGAAAATAACAAACCTCTAACGATGGGCTAGAGTAACCCAGAATGCAATCCCATTTTGTAAACATGTACCCCATTAGGCACCTCCATCTCTTGTTGTAAATCACCATCTATTGTTGGTATAAACTCCTTAAATGTGCAAAAGACCCCAATTGGATCTTGTGACATATCCTCAAAAATGTCAAGCCATTCATCACACCTAGCCTCCATAGAGGGGTTTGTCATTTTTGTGACCTAGATCTTTGGGACACAATCTAACATCCGCTACCATATGCATTGTTCATTGGCTTCAACCTAAAACCTATTTTTAGCTTCTTTTCAAGAGTGGAATCCATTCAAGTTTGGGTACCACAATGTGCAAGTCTCCTACTTGTTGTAGCCTTATTGTGTGTATTTCTTGAGCACAAAGTATGAAGGTACCATACTTTGAACCCCTAAAATTGGAATCCCACCATAACTTAACCATACTTTAAAACTTTAACAAGAAACATGTCCCTTGACCATAACCCAATTAATATATGGGCTCCAATTCTTGTGTCGGGAAAGCTTACATTTAGTTTATTTAATCATAAGCAAGGATTTGAGGTTTGAGCCCTTTAGTTCCAAGGTAATAAAAACCCACTTACATAACAAAGTTGAGAGAGTGTCTTCTAGGTCAGTTAGGCCCAACCTTCTAATGTTTTTATGTGCACAACAATCCCCCTAATTGACCTTCACTTTTGCATGATGATCATTTCCACCCCATTGAAAGTTCTTTAATAAAGTTCTTGATTTTTTTTTGTACCTCCCTAGACCTTAATGAAAAACCATAGTGTAGATGCCAAGTTGATGACTATAGCCTTACCAATAAGAGGCAAATGGAGAGTGCTTTAATACCTATGTTTTTTTTGTAAATTTTCAATCATGAAAACATCCACCTCCTTGGAATCTAAATTCAACCCAAAAGCCACCCCCAATAGTTTAGCAAGTTCCCCATCCTTTCACCCACTTCCACTTAAATTCCTTTGTCCACTTAGGTTTTTGTTTCTCTTTCTTGCTATTCCAGTAGGCCATGGATTTGTTCTAGATGATATCCAATCCGCTTATAAAAATATATAGTTTAGTAACTATATTATAGTCCATAGATTCCCTTCCTCTCCTTTCACATAAATTGTAATGTCATCCACATATTGAGATTATGTATGTTGCCAACTTGTACACCCAAGATGAAATATCCCTTTTATTACTCCCTTATAGTTTCCTTCATCATGAAGTTAAGAACTTCTCCAGCTAAAATGAAAAGGTAAGGAACCAAATGGCATCCTTGCTTTACCCTTTGTTCCACTTTAAAAGAATTGTGTAATGCCCCCATTGATACAAATTGTTGCTTATGCGTTTTAATTTGAAACAAGACCTTCACCATGTTTATGAATTCAACTGCCATCCCCACTTTTTCTAGTGCCATGAATAAAAAGCCCCAACTTACTAAATGTTATATGCCTTCACAAAATCCAATTTAAGAAAAACTAAAGGTTGGTTAGACCGCTAAGCCCAATTTATGGTTTCTTGCATTAGCAATATGTTGTCAAGAATATACTTCATAATTGGGAGGAAGGTTGTTTGGTCGGTATCCACCACCTCCATCAAGACATTTTGAAATTTTAAGTACAATGTTTTAGTGCAGATCTTGTACGCCACATTCAAGAGGGTATGTGGGATGCCAATTCCTTAAATTTTCCTTCTTTTTGGCCTTGAACAAAAGAGTTATCATCCCCTTGTTAACCCTTTTAAGAAATCATCCCACTTGCATTGTTGCTTTGATCATTTGTGAAAATTCCTCTCTTATTACCTCCCAAAAAAAAAGGTAAAACTCTACCACAACCCCATATGGGCCTAGTGATTTGTTTATGGCCATGGACTTTGTGGCTAGCTGAAGTTCTTCCATTGAAATTGGCATTGCTAGCCTATCATTCAATTGACTATAAAACTTTTTGGGTAATGATTCCAAAACCCTAAATCTCATTTTTATTTGTTCCAAAGTTTCTTCCTTAACTTGGTGCAATTTCTTGTAAAAATTGCAATAAATAATTTCTAAATCCTCCTATCTAGATATCACATTACCATCCCCATCTCTTAGAGCAAAAATCAAAGTTTTATTAGATTATGGTTTGATAGCTAAAAAAAATTATTTAGATATCGTATTACCTAATTGTTTTTGCCTAATTCTTGCCCACAACCATTGTCCTAAAGCTTTCACATCTTCTAACTCTTGTTTTTTACTTTTCAAACTTCCCACCTAGAACTATTTCAATTTGTTTTGGACTAACTTTTGTAAATCTAATTTTGTTATTTTTAACTTCTGTCTAAGTGCAACTTCCTCCCTTCAAAATTATATGGCTTTGTTTTTGCAAAATCCCTTGTAAAACCTAATTACTTTATGCATTTTTGTGACAAAAGTGGCTCCCTTTGGTTGAAATTGTCAAATTTGTTGGATTTGCTCCTTGACTTCCTCAAAATGCCTTGTATTCATTTTCTAACAAGACCTCCTTGTTGGTCTCTGCATCAAATCCATGGCATAGGATATGGGGTGGTGATCAAATCTAACCCCATCCCCCCTATTGTATAATGGGCAACCCTATTAACTTGGTTTTGGAAAAGGCCCTTAGCGATGTAAACCCTATTTAATCTAACCATGATTATTTCCTCTCCAAGTTTTTGATTATCCCATGAAAATCTTATATTGTTTTTTATTCTTGGAGGTTCATGAAGATCAAGGGCATATTTTAAGGCTTCCCAAGAAAACCTTTCTTTGTTAGAAATTAATTTCCCACAAAAGGAGGATTTGTCCTCTTTTCCTTCCACCATGTTTAGGTCACCGCAAAGGAACCAAAAGCAATCCCTTGACACCTTCTCTTCAATTGCCTCCCAAACATTCCCTCCATTTGCTAGATTATTTGGTGCATACACATTGATTATGCCCAAGTCCCCACAAGGTAGCCCTTTAGATTAGGTTCATTTGCACCTTTTAGAGGAGTGGATGACTTGTTTCTTGCGGCCATCTTCAATGCTCTAATTGAATTCTCTTTGTTTGCATTGCTACACTCACTTGTTTATTCCAAAATTGAACCAAACATTTTTGGGTTCTACTTTGTTGTTTCTTTCCTCCTATTTAGATCTTTTAGGGCACCTATATTACTAGGTTTATTACTTACAAATTTTGAAGTATCCTTGTCTTACCTTAAATGGCCTAAAGGTAACTATGTGGTTTGTGCATCTTCACTAGTAGAAATTGGCCAAAATGTAACCACTCTATTTGTGACTACATGCAATTATTAGTTATTTGCAACTACATTTGAACATTTTTGCAACTATTTCTTTTGTTGGTCATATTTGCAATTACATTGCAACTAATTTGCGATTATTTTGATGTTCATCCTTACATGTGAACAACATTTGATTTGGTTTCCATCCAAGAAAAAACAATTTATGTTCCATTAATTACAAATGTGACCAATTTAGTTACAACCATATGAATATACAAAGGTGTATTTTGTGAATTCCAAGGAATATAGTTGGGTGTATTAGGATTTATAAATGTAAATTTGAAATGTATATGAACAACCATATTACATGTGTATTCAAATATTATTATTAGCATAAATGGCTTTGATATTATGGTTACACTAATTAACGTATATTTTGAATATATTAAAATTTTATGTAAGATATTTACCAAATATATTGTGCCCATATTACAAGTTTATCCACACCATCTTATTATACTTCTTAAATTTATTACAAATGACATTTAATAATAATATTATTATGTATTTACATTAAATACATGTAATAAAAAACTAAAATTTGAAATCATCTTTGACTATTTTTTTAAAATAATAATATTTTATTACATAGTGATCATAATGATGATTATATTAGAATGATAAGATAAATAATTATCTAATTATTAAAAATCTAATATAATATTATATTATTATTATATTATTTTCAAATGACTAATGTACTTATAAGAATTATTTTTTAAACAATAATAATAATAAATCATAATAGTTTTAAAAATTGACACAATCATATATAATAATAATAATAATAATATAGCTAACCTAGGCTAGCTACAAATTATATTATTATTATTATTATAAGTAATCAATTATGAAGTATTACTATATTATAATAATTACCAAGAATTATTAATATACATTTGAAAGTTTTTATATTTCAAAATTTTAATTATTTCATTAATTATGAATTACTCAATGATTATACTCAATTGCTGATATATAATTTTTATTTTCAGTTTTATTATTTTACAATAATTACTGTGGTAGTTAGAATGGAAATCTAATAAATTATTATACAAATGCAGAATTTATTTTCGAAGGAAAAATGCACTTATTAGAAATAAAACATATTTATTGTAATAGTTCATAAATAGCTATAATGAGTGAAGTAATAATATGAATAATAACAATAAAATAGTTAACCTTGGCCACCAACTAGTTACAATAATAATTAAATTAATGTTATTTTTACTATTAAATATTTACATTTTTATTTATTATTAACTAGAAAAATGAAAATAATAATGGGAATAATTATGATAAAATAGTTAGCCTATGCTACGTTTTAATTATTATTAAATTAAAAACACTAGTACTCAATATTTATAATTAATAGTTAATAATTATTAATTACTGAATATTTCAGTTATTATAATAATTTATTTGGTTAGAAAATTATCAATTAGTTATTGATAATTAGATAATTGTTAAAATATTAGCTAGTTACTAATTAACTAAATTGGTTGATAGATCATTATAGTTAATATATAATTAAAAATAATAAATATTATTATTTTATATAGCTAATTAATTAATTAATATTTATAATACATGATAATAAAAATAATTGAGTAATCATAATATATTGATGCTTATTACTATAAATAATTAGTTAGTTTCTAGTTTAGTTGTTAAGTAATTAATTAACAAGATTATTAGTTTATTTGTCTATATGTTATTCAAGATGCACAAGGTGGTAGTTGAATTCACCTAAGAATGTTGGGTCAAATTCCATTATTCATAACACTTTTCACCATTTTGGAAGTTTTTTTGGTTTTTAAGTGTGTTCATTTGGATGATGTTGAAATCACTCCTCCATTCCTTAAAAGTGAATTAAATGCATTCAGAGAAGGATGATTATTCTCCAAAGCAACACCTACCAAAGTTGCAACAACTTTTGTGTTTGTTATAACTTCTAGTTAGGTCCCTTTAACTATTGTAGTTGGTTCCTAAAGTTCATCACCACCCTTTGTTTTGTTTTCTAAACATAATTTTAAAACTTTGCTAATGGTCTTTTACTACCTCCCAATTTTCTAGTAGACCATGCCATGGGTGTTATTTCTCCAGGTTTGAGTCATTCTTTGTTTACTTGCATGCCATCTAACAACTTATTGGGAACCTCCAAGTGCATTGTGTTAACTTTCCCATTTCTAGGGCTAGTAGCCACTACTACTTGTTGATTGTCCAACGTTCAAAGAAGTTTTATAGAACTTTGTCCCAACCACATATGAACTTGAGAAAGTAGGAAAGAGAGCTCCAATGACCTAAGTCATGGAGGATGTTAACATGATAAAGGCGAACAAAATTATGGAGATCCTTCGAGCTTCATCATCCCAAGTAGGAAGGGTCAACCCATTCAAACCCTTGATAGGAGAGGTGCTACCAATTAGAGTATACCATAATCACCAAAACTTGTTAATTCAGGAGTTCAACTGGGTGCCAAAAGAGGAATTGCTAACTAACATTCTTCAACAAGAAATCAAATATCACTTTCAACACATGATAATTGCAAGTTTTGTTAGACCTAAAATTCCTATCCATTACATTGTTGATTGGGTGGGGCTTATGAATGTGATGGTGAAGATTGGGGTGATCAATTTCTAAATGGATGCAGGGAGGGGTTTCATATTTTCAGCTCCACAACAATTGAAGGCACCAAAAAGTTACTAATGTTGACTACACATAGTAGTACATTATGGGGTACTACGATTTACTAGGAATGGATGTTTGGCTTCAATCTTGAACTCCCACAAGGGTTGAGGATCCATGTTTAGTGCACTTTCAAAATGCTCCCATTGGAATATAGACCATTGGAAGCAAAAATTGCTATTCAATTTTTGAAAAAATCCTATCAAATGCCACTTTTGTGGCAATTTGAAACATTTTCTAAGAGATTGCAAACCTTTCTTCCCTTGTAAGACCTTGATCGAACGGTCCAAAGGGTTGTACAACTAACAACAATATAACATAGAAAGGAGGGAGCATAAAAAGGTTCCTAACACAAATGAAACACAACCCAACATAAACAAAGGGAAGAGAATGGGTCTTGTGGCAAAGCAAAATCCGCATAACCAAAGGGCTAGGCCATTAGTTAATGCAAATGGGTTCACCAAAATAATCAAAAAGAGAAGTTAGGACAAGGCCAAAGAAAACACTATCAAGAAAAGATCATCCATTCCGGATAAAGGGGGGTCTAAAAAATGATGATATGGATCTTTGGAAGGAGGAATACCACATTCAAGAGAAGTGATTTGGAAATGGCTACTCATCATGCTTTAAATCACTCAAAACGAACTAAAAGTGAGAAAAATATGAGATTGGAACTAGAGGCAAGTCTAGAGTCATTTAAAAAAAAAATTGAAGCAAACTATCATTCATGTTTTTCCTATGTTTTATGTGTCGCTCTTTTACTTGTGACGCTCAAAGAACATTTGTAGCCCTCCAATTTGCACATCAAATGACACAAAAATCGCTCAACTTGATTAAGGAATGAGGAAAATAGTGAAAAATGTTCAATGATAAGTATGTGTTTGGTGATGGGTGGTTCTACCGTATGGCAATTCATAACTTTGTGTGAAAAACCTAAACAATACCAGTCAGAACTTACCCACCAGCCTGAGACACTAGCCTTTTAGGATATCATCTAGACTGAACTAGCAATCACCAATGCACCAATTGGCTATACTATCCATTTGATGGGTTACATTTTTTCAATCAACACTACATGGGGTTCATCATAGTCCATTTCATTTCATTGTTGACCATTGTATTTTTTCTTTTTTGGTTTGTTTTTTATTGTTTTTTCCCTGGATCTGACTTCACACATAGTTACCCTACTCATCTTCCTACCTTCATAAGTATTGTACCAACTTTGGTACCTTACTAATTATCCCTTACTAACATAACTACCCTAATAACTAGTTATCCTACTAACTTAACTACTATATTAACTACCTTCCCTATTAACCTAACTATCTTGGTAACTACATACCTTGTTGACTTAACTTCTTTATTGACTTAACCATTGTATTAACTACTTATCCTACTAACCTAGCTACTTTACTATTTAACAACCTTATATACACAACCACCTTATTGACATAAGTATTCTACAAACCTAGCCACCTTGATAAGGTAACTTGTTTCTTATGTACTAAGTTATCTACCTCGTTACTTTATTACAATAATTTTCTTCCTACCTATTAATTTGCCTACCTACATGCCTACCTACCTTAGTAACCTATCTACCTTGCTCATTGAACTTCCTTTCTATTTACTAACCTATCTACTAACCCAATTACCTATTTACCTACCTATGCACCCACCTTCTTACTTACCACTATGTTTATTTACCTACCTATGGTTTTTACATAGCCAAATACCTAATTACCTACTCATTTTTTCCACCCCCCTTGTCCAATCCTACCTATCAATTTATTAAGGTTCACCTAGTTCATGGATGATGAACATAGGTCCCCATATGTAGGTATTACAAACAATTTAGAATGGAAATAATGTCATAATTGCAACCATTTTGGTTTAATTAATGCATCTTTTATTAAATTTTTTTTACCTAATTTAATTATGGAATGGACATTATAATACATCTTTTCATGTAATTATTATAAGTATGTACTATTAGATTATGGATTAAGTTTAAGGTTGAGACACATAAATTAGTTAGCAAGTTTTTCACACAAATCTATAGTAATTAACTTAAACTAGGCTAGATTTGGGGGAAATTTTTAGGGTTTAAACACATGTGAAGTAATACAATTTCATTTTATATCTTCTTCAAAGAAAATGGAAAGAAATTAGCTTGGAGATATCACACAAAGGTAAGAGACATATTTTCTCTTTAGGTTTTTTACGATTTTTTTTGTTTTTGTTTTTGAAGATTAAGGTTTTTGTTTTTAATCAATAAGTGTTTGTAATTTAAAAGCTTTAAAATTTGGTTTTTAGATTTCTTCCTATGTTCTTTAAAAAATATTTGTTTTGCATTATATAATTTGTATGTTTTGCATAATTTTTTGGGTCTAAGGCATATATCATTAAGACTTTTTTTTGTTAAAGTTTGTATAGTTAGGGTTGTGTAATAGGGCTTATGGAAAAATATCATTTGGATTTTTAGGGTTATGCCTTATGATTTAATGTTAAAGACTTTGGTTCATATATATCAAAGCTTAAAATTTATACTTTAGACTTTGTTCATTTTATTGGTTTTTGATCTTATCACTTGTTTTGATCTATAACATAATTATGAATATCCTTTGTTTCCATATGTTCCATAGTTGTTAAAGTTTAATATTTTTTAGCCCACTTTTGTTTAAATATAATACCTGTATCATATTGTGATAATTCATTAACCATGAAACATAAAAATAATTTTAAATATTTGACTCTTCACCAATACATCATGAATTCATATTTTCAAAATTATTTGTTCACCTTATAGTATGACTTAACATATATAAAAATGAACATAATGCAAAATTGGTCACATTAACGGTATAGGGGGTTAGGGTTTAGTGTAAAATTTATTACTTAATGTTAGAATTATGGTTTAGGTTTAGAGTTTGGGACATATAATTTAATTAACATTTTTTTTACAATTTATAATAATTAAAATAAATTTAAGGTTCTTTTTAGGCGAAATTTTTAGGGCTTAAGCATATGTAAAATAATAATAATAATTATATATATATATATATAAAGTGAAAAAATTTAGGTTGGAGATATTATTAAATGATAAAAGTTTTTTTTTTTTTTGGGGTGTTTTGTTACAAATTTTATTTAATTATTCAAAAAATTAAAGCTAAATTTATAATTGATGAAAATATGTACATGTATAGGTAATGCAAAATTATATGAATACTTAGCCCTAAATGTAATACCCATATTCAAGTTCATTTTGATATAACCCATAGGTGATTTAAATAACCTGAGTTACAAACCTAACCTTAAACACAATTTGGGTGGCCTTTGAATGTAGACCAAGGCTTATATGTAATACCTACATGCCAATTCATTATGAAATAATCAAATAATCCATAGGTGATTTAAGTAACCTTAAGTGAAAAATCAACCTTAAATGCAATACCCACATGTAAAGTCACTTCAAAATAACCAATAAATGGTTTGGGTACCCAAATATATGTTTTTTTATATACTTAAATTAATTTATGACAATTAATTATCATGAATAATTATTTAAAATAATGATTTGAATAACTTATCAACATTAAAAAAATCTTGATTAAAATAATAAATTAAATATCAAATCATCAATTTGATTTTTAGATCTAAATTTTAATTATTTGAATAATTGAGGTTCAACCAAATAATCAATCAACTAATATTAAGAAAAAAATGATGGTCTAAATATGATAATCAATCATTGACATTATTTGAAATAAATTTTTAATAATTCTTTAATTATGACATTATTTGTTGATACTTAGATTAGATTATTGAGTCATATGAATCCCGTAAATATTGTAATGGAAACCTATATGCGGGTATTGCAAAAGATGTTGAAATCAACAACTATTTACGGACCTATATGCGAGTATTGCAATGAATCTTTAAAAAATCAACTTCTATTTATAAAACTTAGAAACAGGTATTGCAATGGATGTAAAAAGCTAGGAACTATTTACGAGACCTATATGCAGTTATTGCATATTTGAAATGGCCTTATGGAAATTATAATAAAAAGGATGTAAGTATTGCATGTTTAGTTTCATGATAATGCCAATAAATTAATTAAAATGTGGGTATTGTTTTAAAAATCTTTAAGTGATGTCAGTTCTAATACATTAAATGTAGGTATTGCACAATGTTCATTTTGATATTTTAAAACCTTACACAAATTAATTATAAAATGTGCATATATGATTATTTAAATTTTAATTATTACATCTAAAACACCAAAAAAATGATAAAAAAGAAGACATATATGATTAACCATATACTCGTCAAATTAGTGTGACTAAAAGAAAATATTATACTGATAAAATATGTAAAAAAAATGGGTGGATTAAAAGATGTTAAAGAACCCAATGAAAAAACAGGGTTTTCTATAATATATCAAAGGGCCAAAGTTCAAAAAGTGGGTAGTCCAAAAAATGAACTAGTTAACTATATAAAGTGGAACGTAAAACCATATCATTATTTACAATGCCATGTTTAACTCTGTAAATAATAATAGCATTTGTAACCCTTACTATATGACAAGTAATGTACAAATGGTGACATCGCATTTCAACATGAACTAATTTATAACAAACTTTTCCTTTGTTTTGCCTTGAATTTTATGAACACCAAAAAATCACAAAATTAAAACCTAACACACTTTGGATGAAACAAAATTATTAAAAAAAAACATTGATTATTATTTTTTCTTACCTTCCATGAATCATTTTAGATTCATGGAAATTTAATATAACTATCAATTCTTGTATCTGGTTCGTTTTAGTGGACTCTTAATCTTAATTTTTGACATCCCATGCCATCGTCATGCATATGCAGAACGGATGGATTAAATCATCTTTTATAAATATTCATCCTTCTCCATTCGTGATGTTGCATTTCGAAGCAAACTTCCCATGCTTTAAGCACTAAAACCCAACATTTGCAATGGTTACTTTGAAGCTAATTTGATCAAAGTTAGTTTTGGTAATGTTGGACATTGTTCTGTAACAATTACTATCTTATTCCACTTGCGTTGAGCTTTAACATGGACACAATTAATAATCTTTTCATCATTTCGCCTCTGCACGGCCATAGCATCTCCCAAGATGCGAGTGTTCATTTTAGCATGGTCTTGATGTTAGGGACTTCCTTCAGAAGTTGAAAACCTCCCAAGTTTAACCTTTTTTGCCACTAAGCCATGCACTTCCTTCAAATGCTTGGTCAACAACCATTTGGCATAATATGCAATAATGTAAGTGTCAATTTTTACACTTCCATTTCGACCCAACTTTCATCCATTCTTTGTTTTTCCAAGCCATATTAAATGGACAAGGGGGTGTCGATGGCTGAGAGGCTTGGTTGGTTTCAAGTTCCAAACCTAAACCAAAAACTATAAAAACAAATAAATCCTTATTTTGTAATAAAAAAACTTTAATTAGATATAATAACTATAAATTTTAACCTTTTAAAAATATTGTAATAATTTTTTTTGAAAAAAAATCTCACACCTTCCAACAAATGATAAAAGGCATAGGTATAATTAAATTTAAATCTTTTTTTATAATTTTTTTTTCTACATTTGATCAATGTATGTAGATTTTAAAACAATCTAACCCAACATTTCTCAATCAAAATTCCCAATCTATATTGGAAGGGATTTCATTATTTGAATTGCAAACAACAACCATTGCCAACTTTAAGTCACATGGATTGCTTGATTCATCAATTCCTGGTTTTAATGGAACAACATTTTGTTCCCCAATTGTCCATTCTAGTGAAATAACATTTCGCTTTTGAGCTTCCAAATCACCACCAACTTTCTTTAGTCTCCTTCTTTTAATCACTATAACCTTAAAACCACCAGATCATTATTAATTGTCAATTCTATTGAACAATTAACAATTATTCGCAACAAAAGGACTAGAAAAGAAGATAAAAAAGAAGAAAAGCAAGCTAAGAGAAAAAGAAAAAAATAAAGAAGGGTTTAGGGTTCAATAAACCATAACCTTCTTTGCAGCAAAACATTTGAAAAAGGCGACGACAGTTGCTATTGCTTTCTTTGCAATAACACCAACAAAAGAAAATAAAAATGATGGCAACAAGCTTGTTGTTGCCACCCATTTTTGCTTCAAGCAATTTTTAAAAAATTAAGGGCGAGACAACAAGCTTGTTGATGTTGCCTTGTTCGCAATAACAACAAGAGAAGAAAAAAAATGCGACGGCAACAAGCTTGCTACCATCATTTTCTTTGTTTTAAGCAAAAAGAAGGAAAAATTGGATGAGGACAACAAGCTTGTTGCTGTCGCTTTGTTCACAACAAAAAACAAAAGAAAAAAGAAGAAGACCACACACTTATGCCATCACCTTTTTCATTTCAAATAGAAACAAAAAGAAAGAAAGAAAAAGTGGATGGTGTTTTCTTCTTCTCAAACAAAAAAAAAGAAAAAAAAACACAAAGAAAAAAAGCCCATAGAAAAGAAAAAAAATGCAAAGAAAGGAGAGAGCTTACCTTTCTTGTCTTCTTCTGCAGCAGAAGAAAAGAAAAAAAACAGAGAGGAAAAAAAACCATAGAGAAGAAAAAAATGTAAAAAAAGGAGAAAATTTTTCTTCCGCTCTTACATATGGGATGAAGCTTCCTCTTGCCTTCTCCTCTCCACCTTCCTCAAGCCTTGTGTCTCGCATCTCCTTAGAGCTCTATGCTACTCAAGCTTGAGAGCTTTCCCAAGCTTTGGAGATGGAGTGAGTGGGAAATGAGGTGAGGGAGGTAGGATGGGGGAGGTAGGTAGGAGGGAAAATTTTGGGGTAGAGAAGGGGGCTGAAAAATCCCTGGGCAAGGGAAGAGGATGTGTTTTTGGTTCATCCCAAAATGGCTTGAATGGCCTCATCCTGAACTAGTGCAATGGCAGCTGCTGGTTCACTCCAGCCATGTCCTAACTTCCGACTGGTGGAAGTTAACCACCAACCTGTCCATCTTTTCAATTTTGTCTTTTTCTGCTATAGTTGATGAGGGAAACTAATTGGCTGCACTTTACATAGGGGAAGGTGAGGCCTTGTCCTGAGGCCGGTATGATGCAACGGTCTTTCAAAAAACACCACTGCAACTTCAACCAGTTCTAGCCCTAATGGAGGAACCACTTGCCATTCTTTTGATGAGCAGACTGGGCTTTTGAAAATTTTCATAATCACAGAACCTTTGGGTTCTGTTTGTCTCATGTTTTCAGAATCCAAAGGGAATCCCATGTGCAATTTTTATGCCTTGTAAAAGAGGCCCTTGGGGGTGAGCTTTACAGGAATTGGGCCCATGCTTGGCTCTGTCTTGCAGTTCCCTTACTCCCCTAAAGCCTGCCCCTGGGACTGGGGCTGAGCCTTACTGGAAATTGGGCCCCGCTTGGCTGTGCCTTGCAGTTCCCAGAATCCCCTAAAGCCCACCCCTGGGACTGTACCTTATAATTTGTTCCTTTGCCCCTTTGTGACTCTGTTTGGGTTTTGCTCTGTGGCTTTGACTTGGGTCCTCTCTCTTTGTTCTTCCTTTCCTTTCCCCTTGGCTGGGTGCTTTGTTTAATGGAGCTTGGCAAGGGTTCATCGTTTAGGTCCATTAGAGTTTCAAGTGTAAACTGCACTTTAATAAGTTTGTGGCACTCTTTATATTTCCTTCCTTGTTTGGGGGCAATAGTTGGCCATGCAGATGCAGAAAGCAAGTGTTGGTTTTTGAGAGATTGTTTCTAAGTAATGGTTCTCCAACATTTTCCCTTTTAAAAAAAATCATTTTGGGGATTATTATTATTATTTTTTGGCATGCTATGCAATGATTTTTCTTTCACATTTTTGATTTCACAAAAGTGTCAAAATTTTGCAAAAAAAAATAAAATCTACTTCAAGTTTTTTTTTGACCCTTTTTTTCTAGTGTTGGTCTGTTGTCAACTTTTGAACATATCAATCTGGTTTTGGGAGGGGACTTGTATAGGCACCTTTTAACATTTTCCAAACCAACTTGATCCTGGAATACCTTACCCTAAGGTCAGTTTTATCATTAAATAATTCTCAAAATAGTGAAATGAAATTTTGTGAAAATATGAAGTTGACATGTTGAAAATCATCATAATTTATCATATGCCACATTCTGAATAATTTCATTATTCATATCACAATATTATAGGAGATGATGAAAAAATATATAATTTCAAATTTAAAAAACGAATTCCATTTTTTTTAAAAATTATTTGTTTTGTCAATGTGGAAACTGACCCTAGGCTACGGTAGTACATATTGAGTCCAATACTATTTTTGGCTAATATGAGACAGATATATATATATAAGTATATGACATTGAAATTGGTACAAGGCTAATATTGCCTCAGGTCAGACCAGCCTGGTAGGGTTCTTAGTCCTCAGACCATCTCTAGCAGTGCTCAGTATACCCTAGTACCTTGGCCAGTTGGACACTAATTAGATTATTTTCAGAAATATTGAAAATTTCAAAAATTATTTTTTCCAAATCAAAAAGTATTTTGAAGGATAAAAGTGAATATTTAGGAATATTCCGTTTGTTGAATTTTTTTTTCAAAATTAATTAATTAATTATTCGACAGACATGTCTTGAAATGGCCAAGGTCCTATGGTATTTATCTTTTGGCAACCCCACCCATAAAACTGATGAAACTGAGACAGCAAGTAGGTGGAGGACTATATTAACAACAAACCATTTGGACCAATCATTATGATGGGGCTAATCCGAAACACTGGTCAGAAATCAAATTATATCTATTACACTCTTTTCTCCAGGCAGTGCTACAAATTATATTTATTACCCTCTTTTCTCCAGGCAGTGTTACAAATTATATTTATTACACTCTTTTCTCCAGGCAGTGCTACGCCTTTCACCAGCCACTGCAAACTGTGCAATTATGGTGAACGAAAACCAATTTCGTGATCCAAACCGGCATATTTTGACTTTTCTTCATCCAATTTTGCTCTGCAGGATCACATACTGAGCACATCCTGAGATGCTCTTCCACCTACATTGGCTCAATATAGCAAACTGACCATTAATTAATTTTTTTGGACAAATATTATCATATTTTGAACAAGAAGACTGGGAATTTCTTGGTTTCTTTTCTTTTCAAGCTTATTTTTTCGAAAATTTGGGAAAATTTCGAAAATTTGTAGACATCACATACAAAAAAACCATGAGACCGACACTGCTTTTATCTCCCCCCAAAAAAATCGCAAACTAGAAAAAGTAAAATCACTTTACTATGAGTTTAAAATAGTAATAACTAGGAGTAAAAAAACAAAGGTTAGTAGCAGTAGAAACCTAGTACTAGGTACCTAGTAAGTCTACCCTTTGTTGTTTTGTTGTTCAGCTTGCCGCCTTTGGGGGGACTAGAAACAAAAATCCCTCCATCACTACTTTTTGCCCCCTGACTCCCCGACACAGACAGGTGATTCTGAAAGGTAAAAATAACACAGTAATAAAAAATGACAATCAAAAGAAAGGGCAAAAATAAATATAAGTTACTCCAATGGGCCGTTTGGTAAACCTGAGCCATTTGCGAGGCCCCTGGGGTGCCACGTCGCCGATGTGGACAAGAAAGGACTGCCATCATTGTATCTCGTACTATGTACTTAGCACTTAGACCCAGTACTTACCTACCTACCTATTTACTGACGTACCTACCTACCTACCTAGGAGGTGAATTGAAATTAGGGGTTACTAACCTACCTACCTTGAATACGTATCTACCTACATGCGCCAATACATGTATCTGAATTTAGATACGTATTTGATACGGTTTGTTGAAATTGGTTTGACAGAATCATAGTAAATCATGAAAAGAAAAATTCGAAATTCAAATTCATAAAAAACGAATTAATGTTTTGAAAAAAAATAAAAATTCATTTCATCCATGAGGAAACTGACCGTAGGCTACAACGGTATGCACCCAACATGGATGGTACCAGTGTAGGTGCTGGTTCACTCTGTCGGACGACCAATGAAGACTCGACATCGATGTACGGTTTTGGGGCTAAAATTTTCACTTGAACGTTGAATGGATGAGCTTGGATGGATGATTTTGTGGGCAAAATTTGAACTTCAACTTCGAAACCCATATGCGGATTTGGGATTCAAATTATTTGGTTTAAAACTCAAAACCAATGTGTGGATGCCACGTGGAAATCTAGCTGTGCAGTCACGACTCTAGGGTCTCATTTTTTTTATCAAATTCATTTCCAAATCAAATTATTTAACCATGTTTGATCATGGTTTGATCATTTCTCATGATTTTGCTCGCCTTGCCTACCAAGAAGGCAAGGATATTGTTGTGTTTAGATTCATTATAGAGTATAGTAGCTTCAGGGATTTTTATAGGCCCCTAGGTAATAATAATAATAGGTCTATTTTTATATGAGGATTTCTGAAAGATGATATTTTGGCTTGTGTTCAAACTTCAGATTAGTTATAGTGTTATAATATCTTGAAGGATTTTGGTTTCTTTTAGACGATTTTTTGAAGATTATGTTTTTGCGTGGTGAAATATTTGAGTTTCCATAATTCTTCTTTGGCCTTAAGATACTTTTTAATGTAAATGGCAAGGCCACACAGCATGACACACCCCTTGTTTGAACTTGCCACAGGGACCCCCTCGGGGCCATTGTTTTGTTAGGCAATATCTGTATTTTAATGGCTACATAAATAATATGTAGACATATTACTATATTTATACCTCATGTACCACTACTGCCTTGGTAGCTTTGACACTAATTAATATTATTTCCAGAAATATTGAAATTTTCAACCAAAAAAAATTAAATAAAAAAATTTGTGAATGAAAAATATTGAATCTTCAAAGAATATTTTATTTATCAAATTGAAAATTTCAAAATAAATAGTTTAGATTAATCTCTTGGATTTCAAAGGATCAAATTATACATTTCATGTTGCCAGGAAATTTTGATCGCAATTTTGCCAATGGACCATCCCCAATTTTTTTTTAATAATTTTTTTTTCTTGTGAGCAAGAGGGTAAGGGGTTAAGCATGTAGTGTTATTTATTGGAACATCAAGTACCTATGGAAGTTTGTTATTATTATTATTTATTTACTTATTCCCATTAATAAATTTTCAGGCATGTAGTTGTTATGTTTTGGAGCATGCTTCAAGTGCACAATTTGTTATTGTTGTCGTTTTTGTTTTTTTTGGGGCTTAGGCATGTAAATGCTATTTTTGGGAACATTTTTCAAATATGTAATTTATTTTTTTTACTTATGGTACATACACACTAGAAAATAACAAGTTCGTAAATGCCTGTTAAACAATGCATGATACAATGCATCCATGCATTGTGTTACCTTAACATCAAATGTTAATATTTAATGTACATGTGGTAATAATGTTAAGTGTTGGAGCTACATTAACATTAAGTTTTAAGTTAACGTTGGTCATTCATCAATCCTTTTAAAAAACTTTGTGGTAACCTACATGCCCAAAAACGGCTGCATAATTTGATGTTATGAAATATGACTGAAAATAAAAACTTGTCACATTCACATTCTAGCAAACAACAAGCTCACATGAATTTATTTTATTTATTTTTATTTTTTTTCATGTGAAAAAAAAAACATCATGTGAAAACAAAGAAGAAAATTGATGTAAAAAGATCTCTAGAAAATTATCAAATTATTCAAAATTTGATTGGAGATTTTTCCTTGGTTGTTAAAATTTAATATGATGATCCTTAAATTCTAAAATTAAGGTTTCTCCTTACCACCACCTAATTCTTCATCTTTGCTTATTTTTGTAGGATCTATGTTTGGCGTCAAGCTTTTTGCTCCATTAAATGACAACATTAAACTTTTCTTATTGGAAATTGTTGTTAAGTTCTTTCCTTGATGATCTTGTTCATTGTTCATTTTCAACTTCATCTTCATAACTTTAGGTCATCATCTTTGAAACTATAGTAGCTTCTGCAAAAGAAGAAGAAGAATCCTCATCATCATTCTTGTTAATTTGATTACAATTTGAGATTTTTCGTTCAACAACAACTACAAATCCACCAAATTTTTGTTTTACAATTGTAAGTCAATTTGTGAAGTTGTAAACATTGGAACATCATGGAGTTGCAATGGAATGAAAAATTTGAAACAAGCAAAAGAATGCAATGGAATGAGAACTAGGATAACTTTAGGCTAATAAGATTTTTTTAACGACTATGTCAAGTTAGAAATTAATGTTTTGTTAATTAGGTGTTAATTGGGCTAACATTTTAAAAAAAAAATCTTAAGTGTGTATGAATCATTACACATGCGCTTGATATAATTGACCACTTTTTATTGGTTGTACAAGATTAGTAATTTAAAAAATGATTAATTTAAAATTATGAATAGGTAGGTAGAATTGGATGTGGCTTGGAATTGACTTGCATAAAATTATTTATTAAAAAAGATCGGGAATCAAGAGTACGAAAAAAAAAAAAGAAAAAAAAAACTTCAACCCAACGGGGGTCTTTTAAAATAATCCTTGGACATTAACTAGAGGTCCTTTAAAAAAAATTTAAGTTAGAACTAGGAGTCTAGGACCCGAGGTTCTTTTGATAAGTTAAAAAGAAACAACACTAGTTGGAACAACAAGAAGAACATTTGATCATTGATTTCATAAAATATATGTGCACTATTTTCTTTTTTCCCCCTTTTGTGTGAACAAGTCAATGCAAGGTTAAACTAATGCCATCATTTTGTTTTACAAATTGCTCATGTGTGAACTTAAAAAGTATTTTAGTTTTTTTTTAATGACAAAATTTTGTTAAGAATACATTTACAAATTGCTAAAATGAAGCGAGTTTTGAAATTTCCAATCACCAAAATTTGAATATATGTAAAAAAAATAAATCGTTAGATTTTTATAAATGGTTTAAGTAAACATTTCTTTTGGTTGAGAAATTTTGCCACATGATAAAATTGATTTCAATCCATTCATATAACTATTTTGGGGGGAAAAAAGGGCCCAAATTTGCTAGACTTCAATTTATTTTCTTCTAAAATTTTCAAATTTCTACAATAGGTTCTAGCAAGTAGTCAAAATATAGCAAGATTCTTAAATTTTCCTATTTTCATATCTTGTTTGTAGCCAAATGTGGCTAAATTCTCTTGTGGATTATCACCAATGTGGCTACACCATAAATTTGAAATTTAAACAAAAAGAAAATCCTTGGTGTGAGTATAGAAGGTTTAGGGGGTTTTTGGTTTTTTTCCAAATTTCCATTGTAGCAAAGATTGCAATAAATCAGAAGAAAATCTAGACAACTTTGGCTATTTCAAAGTATGAAAGTTAAAAATTCTAAAGGATCCTCCTTTTTTTGGCTACTGGTTTCAGCCTGAGATAGAATCCTCGCACAATTTATGCCAAAAAAGTTTTAAATATGGCGAATAATTCCACAGAATAAAAAATAATCTTGGGATGGCAAATTTGGACATATGTTACACGTTTGGCGAAATTTGGCACAAAAGAATTTACCTTCTGAAGGTTATTTAAAAATAGGCTATATGTTTTACTTTCACATCCAGGTTATAGCCAAATTTGGCAGGGTTTACATCCCGCATTGACTAGGTTGAGGAGGAAGAAGAATGGATTGAGGAAGTCTGATTGGATGAATGCATAAATGATGTAAAAGGCAAGTTGACCAGGTGAAGACGGAGGTTGCTGCCACTGCTGTGCCAAATTTGGATGTATGTTACAATTTGGCTAAATTTGGCACAAAAGAATTTTACCTTCTGAAGGTTGTTTGAAATAAATAGGCTATATGTTTTTAAATAGGCTATAACTCATATCCGGATTATAGCCAAATTTGGCAGGTTTTACATCCGTATTGATTACGTTGAAGAAGAAGAACAAGAAGGAAGGCTGATTGGATGAATGCATGAATGTAAAGCCAAGCTGACCAGGTGAAGAGGGACGTTGCCGCTGCCGTGCCTTTGCCTCGACGACGATCTCCGGAGGCAAGACCGAAGCGAAGAAGCGTGCGCGCTCAGGATCCCTGCGGATCGCAGGCAGCTAGAGAGCAACGCATTGCGGGAAACTGCTCGCTTGATTCTTCAGCGTTAGGAGGAGGAGGAGGAGGAGGAGGAGGAGGAAGCAGAGAACAAGAACAAGAAGCTTGTTCAGGTTTTGTTTCAAGACCTGCCTAGTTGTCTGTTCTTGATTGTCGCTTCGTCTTTGTTATGTTTTACAGGAGACGATACAAGCTCTTGGTTCTTGTTCCCGTTTCTTTGTCCGGGTAGGACAGATAGACAGACATCAGACAGAAAGACAGAAAGAAAGAGATCTTGGCTGTTTTTTGGGTGTTCGTCTTTGTTAATTCGTGAGGAAGAACATTTGCTTTGCCTGCTTATTTTTTGTTCGTCTTCGTGAATTCGCGGGGGAAGAAAGGGGAGCGGTAGGGGGAGGGGGAGAAAGAAAATGCCTGCCGCTTTTGCTCGAACCATAAGCAGCAGGTGGAATGAACATCTGGCTGGATTTCGTTCTTTTGCCAGAACTCGATGTCCCATGAAGTTTAGTGTTGACTGTTTTCATGGTGATCCGATGTCACATGGTGGGAAGGATTGATGTTGTAGGATGTTGAGATTCCTTGTCTTGCTGAAAGAGTGACCGTTTTTTTTTCCCCTCCCTTTCCGGCATATTGTCTTCATTTTTCTTGAGGGACTTTGCTACAAGTGTTTAGAGGATTTTATTCAGTGCTAAGTGGAATGCACAGAAAGAATGTGTGCGTCAGTTGTTGAGCTTCACTTGCTCGCTCTTTGAGTACTAAGGGGGAAAGACAATAGCACAATAAGATGTAGAGGTCAGGCAAGTAACAGGTTTTCTGCAGTCATTGGCTTTCTGTCGGTGGTACTTTGGTCAATGCAAAAGCAACAAAAGGACCCTGATGAGCTCGTAGGTACCTAGGCAGCACAACACCTACAGCTCTGATCTTGGTGCTCCAAGTTTGAGATTCTCAAGCATCCGTTGCTGGACATTCTGGGATTCATCTCTGGGAATGAGCTGATGCAGTGGTGTTTTGCCAGGAACAACCAAATGGCTGATCAGAACTCAATGTCCCATGAAACCCTAAGTATAGTCTGGATGTAACTGATACTCCTGAATGCAGTTTTAATCTCTGCTCTGTTCATCTTGAGCCTTTCTAAGTGACCCAACTCAAATGCACTCCTTTTTTCAAAAAACAAGTTATGTTTTGAAGCAATGGTTTCCAGTGGGAGATAGTATTTCTTGAAGCACATGAATGTGGTTTACCCTGTTTAGTTTGTGTGAGAAAGAGCTGGAGAATTAGTTGATTGAAATGGGCTTTGTGGCTTGCAGGGTGCTTGTGAAGACCACCATCCAAATGTGTCAACTTGGTGGTTTGGCTGATTGCATGCAGAGGCAAAGGGACGTCATAGGTGCTTATGTGGGAGCTGCAGAGTCTGTGGCACAAGGTGTAGGTGAGGTCTTTGAAAGGTTTGGAACTGGTCATGAGAAGGTGGAAGAGTGTTGTTTGTATGGGGATTTGAATGGGCGAGTCCTAAAAGATGCCCACAGAATTGAAGACTCTCCGCAAAGGGCAGAGTGGACTGGTGAAGAAGGGTTTGGTTTTGACTCACGAGAACCTTTTCACTGCACAGCACGATTTCGTCCTGCTGTTGCTGCATTTGTGGAGTCCATTGCCGAGCCTAAGAAAAAATGTGCCCATAGCAGACATCAAAGGCCACGTCCAACAGCTGCTTCTAAGCTACCCATGCTTGATCTCATTAATTTCCTGCCAGATGAATGTCTGCAGGAAATATTCCGATACTTACCTAAGCTCCAGGATCGCTGCGCTTGTGCCTTTGTTTGCACACGTTGGCTTATGTTGCAGAGCCACATGCATCAGCAAGATTTTAAAACCAGTGCAGTCAAGAGTGAGGGCAGTCTTCAGCAGCACAGTGAATGTGTGAGGTTGGTGGGTATATCATCAGACCCCAAGAAGGCACACAATTATTCAACTGCGCTGCAGAAAGGATTGCACCACTTGCCTGAAGTGCAGCAGGGGTTAGTGCCAATGGTGAGTGGAAAGGACTATCCAGGGGAAGACAAGCCAAGGGTTGAAAGGCAGCCAGAATGGGCAACAATGAGGGAGCTGTCTCAGTCGCTTGAAGGGAGAAAAGCCTCAGATGTACGGTTAGCATTTGTGGCACTGGGGACCCTTGCCTATGGTGGGCTTGGAAAGCTGACAATCAAAGGGGGAGCAGCACTAAATGGTGGCAATGGTGTGGGTAATGGGGGTTTGTTGGCAATTGGGAACTGCTGTGCTGCACTTCGATGTCTGTCTTTGTGGGATTGTCTGAAAGTTGGGGATGAAGGATTGCAAGCCATTGGAAATGGGTGCCACTTGCTTGAAAATCTGGATCTTTTGAAATGTCCAAAGGTGGGCAATGCAGGCATCAAGGCAATAGCAAAGGGGTGCCCACTGCTATCCACCATCAGCTTGGATTCCTGTAGAAGTGTAGGAGATGAGGGCTTAATAGCAGTTGGGGAATGGAGTTCTGTGCTGCTGTCTGTTGCTGTTAGTAACTGTGGATTGGTGGGTAGTAATGGAATTGCTGCAATTGGGGCAGGTTGCAAGAAGATTAAGATGCTGAAGCTAGAGAGACTCAATGTGTCTGATGAAGGCCTCACCCTCTTGGGAGAGCATTGCAAGGCTTTAGAAAGGATGAAGCTTGCAAATCTTCAAGGCTGCACAGAGGCAGGTATCATTAGTCTCTTCAAAGGTGCAGGCTTGCAGCTGCTGAAATCCCTCTCAATTTTTGCCTGTTTGGGCATAACAGACCGGTCATTGGAAGAAGTGGGAAAAGTCTGCAGATACTTGAAGCTTTGTGTCTTGTCCCAGTGCCCAAAGTTGACAGATGAGGGGCTTAAAGCATTTATGCAGTGCTGTCCCTGCTTAGTCCGTCTCCAGCTGCAGAGGTGCAACGCCATCACACACAAAGGTTTGCTAGCAGCGTTGATTCTTTGCCAGGGGAATTTGCAGACACTGAGACTTTCCGAATGCAATGGGGTCCAGGATCAGGGCCTCCTTCCAACTGAATTCCAGTTGAACCCCCTTGCATTGAAGTCGCTCCAGATCTTGTATTGCAAAGGACTGGGGAATGGCTATCTTGCAGTCATGGGCCACTGCTGTCCATCACTGGAGCATTTAAATCTCAGTGGGCTGGTTGATGTGACTGATGAAGCTGTGATGATGATCCTTCAAGGGAGTGGAAGGAAACTGGAGAGCTTGAACCTCAGTGGGTGTATCAAGGTCTCAAATGTTTCTATCTGCGCAGTTGCAAAATATTGTGCCAAGCACCTCACAAGACTGGTGCTTGATGGCTGCTGCAACGTGGGTGACCCTAGCCTAAAGATGGTGGCAATTGAATGCAAGGCTCTTGAAGAGCTTGATGCTTCTCAGACAGCTATCACTGATGATGGTGTTCGTACACTGGTAGAAGCCCGTGGGCCCTTTCTACAAACATTGACTCTGTCAGGCTGCAATTTTCTGACAGATCACTGCCTGTCTCTCATTGAGCAATCCTGTCCATTCCTGGGGGCACTAAACCTGAAGCATTGCCCCCACCTGACACATGTGGCTCTGAATATCCTGGAGTCTCATCTACTGGATTGTGTGCTTTTGTACTGTTAGGGCAAGATTTAAGTCTGTGGACAAGGACAGTGCGAAAGTTTTGTCTTCATCTTAAAGGTGCTTTCATGGTTTGTCAGTACTCTGGTAACATTCCCTTTTTCTTTGTTTGTAATCTTTCTGGTGATATCCTTGAACAATTTGGACAAGACCACCAGGGAGCAGCTAAATAAAAGGCTGGGTGCACAGTAATGAGGAGCAGCTGCATTGGTACATATGGACAGGGGGTTACATCAGTGACTCAAGGCCAGACTGTGAGGCATTGATGTTGTCTGTTTGAACCAAGAGTTGCCATTTTTGCAGGTGTCTTTCCTTGACTGGGCCCTGTTTTTATTGAGCCAGCTAATTTTGCAAGTTCAACTGTGCTCAGTATGCTCTTGGTTATCCTTACCTGTGTGCCTCTGGATGCTGACTAGAGGCATTTTCATTACATCTGCCACAGGGGTTTGGCTACAGGACCATTTTTAGTCGTGGAAATTGTTTTTCCAAGCCCTTAGTATTATTGAGTCTGCTAAATCCAAAGACATGACCAAGGATATATCATTTGGTTTCTGAGGTCACTCAGAGTTTTTGTGTGGCAGTGCCCAGAGTAGGGTGGATCTAAATGTATGACTTTTTTTTACCACTTTGTATTTAGTTTTAAGCCATGGCATCTATGTGTATTGGTCTTCTTATGTTTGTCTGATTGGTGGATCTATGGCTCATTCGGTGTCCTGGCATGTTAGATGTTCCAGGAATAAATGTGACAGTGTTACTGATGAACAACTGTTCAAGGACTCCAATATGATGAAGTCCACCTTCTTGGCAAAATTCTGATAAGAGGGATGTCTGAATAAGAGGCTTGGGGATCTAGGGTGCAAGTTGAGTAATCAAACTAAAGTTTCTGGAGATTGACACTGTTAATCATACTGCTAGTTTTATTGCCCTGTTTTTTTCCAGTTCTTCCCTTCTGTGTGTTTATTCTCCCTTGTTCCTCAGTCCTTTAACTGGGAGTTTTTCTCAGAGTTGAAAGATAGTGTTCTTCTTATGGCTATACCACCAACATCCTGGAAGCAGGAGTTTTTGTCTCCTGCTAGCCTTGTTGCAGGTGAAATTTGGTTTTTTTCGCAGTGAATCATTTTAGAGACTGTTGTACGAGCCTTGTTGGAGGCCAGAATTTGGTTGTTTGCAGAAAATCATGGAAGGATGGCACAAGAGATTCCTGTGAAATCTGGCTGCTTATGACACACATCGCATGTGCACTTCTTCCTTTTCATGTATATGGGATAGGTTCTTGATTCTGTTACTGGGCTTTGGTTGCAAAACTAGGGCTTTTGTGGAAGAGTATTGATAGCACTTGTGTCCTTCCATCTTCCTGCTTCTCATTTCCTTGTTTGTAATGTTTATGGCGGCCTTCCATTTTCCTGCCTCTCATTTCCTTGTTGTAATTCGTTTTTGTGTCCTTCCATTTTCCCACTTCTCATTTCGTTGTTGTAATGTTGTGTCCTTCAATTTTCCTGCTTCTCATGTCCTTCTTGTAAAGTTTTTATTGTGTCTTTCCATTTTCCCACTTCTCATTTCCTTCTTGTAATGCTTTATTTGTGTTCTTCAATTTTCCTGCTTCTCATTTCCTTCTTGTAATGTTTTTATTTGAGTCTTTCCATTTTCCCACTTCTCATTTCCTTGTTGTAATGCTTTATTTATGTCCTTCAATTTTCCTACTGCTCATATCCTTCTTGTATTGTTTTTATTGTGTCTTTCCATTTTCCAGCTTCTCATTTACTTTTGTTCTTTATATTGTACTAAAATTTGGCAGGTTTACATCATAAATCCACTTTTGGAGGATTTGAAAAAGGCCATATTGTGATCAATATGTTAACAATGGAGATGGCATTGCAACAACCTGCACTTATTTGCAAAGCAAATGAAGGAGGTAGGGGGCCTTACTTTCTCTTTGAGATGCTTTTGCAAATTGGATAAGAAAACATTTCCTAACCCCAAAACAATCCCAAAAGTTCTCAACGTCTTCAACACGTTTTGCAGCTTCACAAAATTTATTAGTCCTTAATTCATAAGGACTGAGGCACTTGCTTGAGTGGCTTTGCACAAGTACTCCTACATTGTAGATCTAAACAATTTGCAAATGATGTTTGATTCAACATGTAGTTAGCTAAATGGGACATCAAATCCTTGTGATAATATGAAAATGATTACTACTTATTTGTCTTTTAACAAGTTCCCATTCAATTGATGTTCAATTTTTGCTAAGCATAAAAAAACTCTTTATAAAAGTGTGAGTTTTCTATTCTTCTATTAACTACAATTTGTAGATTATTAAAATTTATCCATAATAGTAATTTTGAAGGACTTTTTATATGATTTCGAAAAATACCATATAATGTTGCAAAGGTTTCCAACACATAGTTCTTAATAAAAAAATTTAATATTATGAATTATTTTTATTTTTAAATTAATATATTAATTCTTCAATAAAAAACTACAATATTAACACAATTTACTATTAATATATAACTCCAATATTTAATTGTTACTGAACACCTCTCCACTTTAATATTGAATATTTCTTTTACAATTTATATGTAAATGATTTTCATTATATGAATATTTTATTATCATTACAATTATATTGTTAGTTATTTTTTTCAATTCAAAAAATTTAGTAGTAGATCATGAGTCAAATTTTTAACATTTATTTATTACTTGTTTACTATATCATTTAAGTTTTTAAAAATGTTTTTCTATTGATATTTTAATAACATGAATATTGTAAATCATCTTTGCAAATTTAACAAAATTATATTATCTTGATTATTGTAAATGACTTAAATTTCACAATCTATTTATTAAATTTGTTAAACTTTAAAATTCAAGTCCAACTACAAGTTCAAATAATTAAATACAAAATACAACTTTTCAAAATCCAATATCAACTTATGCAAGTTCATTTTTTCAAAATGTAAGTTCAAGTTTTCAAATATTGTGTGAGAGTTTTTAAAAATCAGATCCCAAAAAACTCATCCATAATACAACCATAGCTAAGAAGAATCCCATGATTCAAGTTTCAAATACTTCCCAAATATCAACTTCAAGTTTCCCAAAATCAAACTCAATTCCCCAATATCAATTTAAAATTCTCAAAAATAGTTCATATTTCAAATTTAACTTCAAATTTCTCATCAACAATTTTCAATTTTCAATTTTTTATCCTCCAATTATGACGTATAAGTTTTTAAAATGAAAATGCCAAATACAAAACAATACAAAATGGCCCCTCCATTATCTTTTATTGCCTTTCACTCCCCTAAAAATCCATTAGCATTTTTCATGAAATGAGAACAAGCAAGTTTGAAATGGCATTAGGTGAAAAATCCATTGTGCCAACATACTTCCCATTGTTTGTCACAATTAATTAGAGGCATTAAAGACTTATTGGGTTTATAATAAATTTGTTGAAAAAACACACTCTCATTTATTTATTTATTTTTTCAATGACTTGGACACTCATAGTTGAATGTGACAAGTTTTTGTGCAAAGCACATGTCAAAGGCACAAGGGACTATAATTAATTTAAGAAAACATGTGCTTTCACTATAATGCATTAATGACTTACCATGTGTGATTTGAACATATTTTGCAAAGGGAAAAGAAACAATAGTCCCCTTCATCAATAGAAACGACTAATGAGTTGCTAATGCAAAATTCATTGATTTTAAAAATTGAATACAATTGGTTTTAATTTACATTCAAAATTTTATGTTGTCCAATTATTTCTTATAACTTTCAACCAAATTGTTTTGTTAAGTGAAGTTTGCATCTTTTTAATTTTTTTCAACATCAAAGTTCGATTTGTCATTGGTTGTAATGTGTCTTGTGAATTCGAATCTTATTATTATTACATTTTAAAAGTCCAAAGTGGAGAAGATAATGGGTTTTGATTTATGAATTAAATTGCATTAGGTTGTCCTTGCATCAAGATTAACATTGGTGATGGTTGGTTTAACGCTACATGTTCATAATAAATTATCAATGTATATTTTGTTAATGTCCATGATATTATTAGTGTCTATTCTATGTCGTTTTATATTGTAGAATTAAACATTATGTCATGATTATGAAGAAGTTAAATATTAATAATCACAACTCACATTGTTGGTTATAACAATGTGAATTGAAAAAACAATAACTAAATCTTAAAAACTTGTCCTTGATGTCTGCAAAAAAAAATGTGCTAATCAATAATTGTAAAGTGAAAAACTCACTTATATTAATGTGCTAACTAGACACCATGTGCGGATCAATTTAATGTCTATTAGTGATTATTCAACATTTGTATATGGAATTATAATACCTAATCATAATGAATTATTTTATTTAGCACCAAGCTAACATCCATGGTCCACCATGTGTTTTCCCCTATATCATTCATCCCAATTCATTCAATGTTTTTTTCTTACTTTTATTTTTTAAAATTATCAGCCTATTCACTAACTAGTGCATTGCAATGCAAATGGGAAACCTTGTGGTGCTCGCATGAGCATGTGTGCTATTAGCCTTTCAAGGATATGCCTTAAAGCTTAACCTTACAATTGATGACATATGTCGACAACCAGCTGATCAGATGGAGGCCATCATAGTAGAATTGGAAGCACAATTTGATTATTTGGACCACCCTTTGGCGTAAAAGTATGTCAAAGACCAGGTTGCCATAGTGATGAAAAATAAGCAATGGCATTTGAAGAAGCTAATTGAAAGTTCTTGACCTCGAAATTGTTCAAAGGCCCATTGGAATCAATTAAAACAAGTATTGCTCCAAATGATATCCCTTAAAAGATGTAGTCTTTGTGCATACTTCACTAATTTCTACTAATCTTACGATCAATTTTGTTGTTTTATTGACAAATTTGCCATGTACATTTTGAAAATCGATTGTCAAAAGTTGTGACATCATAGAATTATGTAGCCATTTTTTTGAAGTTTGAATCACCTACTTCACCCATTTCAAGGAAAATGTCAGTAGTTGGACATGTTTCTGGGACCCAAGATCAGCCCAAACCTTTTGCATGATCATGTCACAAGCTATATATGGTGCGTAAATGCATTTTGTCCCTTAAATGTTGTAGAACAAATTTGATTTGATATTTTTCAAGGAATTTAATACATAGATTTTAATAGAAGTTTAAGTTCTTAATGCAAACTCAAGGTTCTTAGGCGAGCTTGCAAAAATATGTGTAGTTTGTGTTATTTTGCTAAGAACGAATTTTTGTCAAAATCTTCTTTAAAAACTCTTTATTATGATTCTAGTAATTTGGTAGTGAACTAAGTTGTTTTAAGTTTTTTTTTGTCAAATTTTAATTATGATTTTCTTAATTGTTATATTGATTAAGGTGTTATATTTATTAAATAAATTATGTCATTTTCATAAGACCATTTGATAAAAGTCACAATTTTGATCTATCCATTTTTCTATTTAACATGGAGACTCATGATCAACAATGTAATCTGTAATTTCTTTTTGTGTAAGAAATTGAATGGCTTAGGATTTGATAAAAATAACTATTGATAGGTAGGCCAAGGGTTTGGATCTAGGAGAGTAATGTCATAGATTTCATGAAACGAATAGATGAACAAACATGTGACTATAATCAAACATGTTTATCATATGATAACATCTTCATGAATTGACAAGCTACATGAAGGCACTATTGTTGTCATTTGATTTTTCTTTTCTAGGTGAATAGTCACGCCCAAATAAAAATATAGTATAAATGCAAGGGAGGGCAATGGCAAATTAGATTTGATAGCAAAGTTGTGGGGGGAGGGAAGTGGCAAATTGGGTGAGGATGGCAAGTTGGTGGGGGAAGGTAATGCCAAATTGATGATAAGGTTGTGAGGGTGTGGATTTTTCTTTCTTGGCTGGTATAAGGTAGTAAAGTACAAAGTAGAATGAGGAGGTGAAAAAAAAATCTAAAGAAGGTTAAAAATCGATTTTCAAAACCATTAATGAATTGCAAATTTTGATCTGAAGTGGTATTAAAAAAAGTTTAGTTCAAACTTGAACCTACATAATAAAACATTGTGTATATAAGAAAAAATCTTGTCTTTTTCCACTACCCAAGTTCATTAGGTTTTTAGTGAAATGAGAGAAAATTGATTAATATGCAACTTAAATGGTTTTGGTAAAAAAAAATTAGTTGATTAGGACATTTTTGGTGAAATATTTTTTAGTCATTTTGGATAGTCACACGTTGCACTAAATAATTTTTAATTTAAAAATTATGACATGGATATATGAGGTCCCAAATTGACATGATGTGGAATAAAATGTCACGTCATCATATAATCTTTCATTTTTTTTTTAATTTTGTTTTGTTTTGTTTTTTTTTGGATTGTGGAATCATGAATTTTTGTTTTTCATGGCACGCCAAGACAAAATTACATGCCGTGAATTTTTTTCGATTTAAAAAAAAAAATTTTTTGACATCATTCACCATGATGTACATGTTCATACATTGCATTTATACAAAATACATTAATGCACACATTCATCAAGTTTTGAACCTAAGACCTCATGGAGGCACACCAAGGTCATAATCATTAAACCATTTTAAGACTTTATTAACAAAGAAAAAAAAGTTTGAATTTATTATGTTTGACATAAAATTGTTTAGGAAATTCAAACTTTAATGTATATTTTCATTTTCAAAATGTATTCAAATGCTACAAATGAGAACATGATCTTGAAGTTTATTCAATAATGTATTAAAATTATTAAAATTATTATTTATAAATATTAAATTAAAAAAATTAAAAAAGAAAAGAATGTCATGAATATATGTATACATGAATATATATATATATAAATTGACCTACAATGTCTATGAATTCAATGCGAATTTAAGAATGCATTCATTAAGTCTTAAACAACATTATTTCCATTATTAAAATATGTCCATTTTTTGAAAAATTATAAAATTTTATTTTCCCAAATATGATTAGATACAAAAATATATATTATTTTTGTAATGTTGTTGAAATGGTAATCATCCATAAGAAGATTTAACCACATTTGGTTATAGACAAGTTGTGAAGTTGGAAACTTGTTTAAATATTTCAATATTATGGTTACCTACTATAATTTGTTGTAAGAAATTGACAATATATAGTTTTAATTTGACATAATTTGATTTTTTTCCCCCAAAAAAATCCTTTGTTGATTTTTTTGAACCTTTAAATTGGCAAAAATTGGCCACAAAAATAAATAAATAAAGTAATCAATATAGCCATTTAATTTTTAATACTATATTTGTTAAGCAACATGAATCATAAATTAATAAAAATGATAAATTATACAACTTGAAAAAAATCACCAATATATGATGTAAAAATATAATATAATTTCATTTTTTTTGTAGAAATAAAAAAACATAATTTAGTGACAATTTTGGCATTAAATAGTTGAATTAAACCCCCCTCCCCAACCAAGCATTTTTTTTCAGTTTTGAATTTTCCTAACTTGGCAATTCTTGTTGGGAAAAAATGGAAAAAATGATGAAAATTCAAGGGAAACTGTAAATAACAAAAGAATTGCCAAATTTTTGAGACAAAAATTTTAAAAGAAAAAAAAGGTTATTCATAATGAATAAAAATTGGTGGTGAATTCCACCATTTGGTAAACATAAAAAAGGCCATCAACATCAACAAAGATTTTTTTAATTAAGTGAACAAAAAAATTCATTTATTTATTTTTAATGATATAATTCTACAATGAGTTCTAGGACTTATAAACAAAATATAAAAGCATTTTAACAAATTTATACCTCCATATACATGGTTTATAACCAAAACATGGTTAAATTTTCTTGTGGATGATATTAAAGAACACCAGAAATTTAAGAAAATAAAAGATGAAAAAATTCAGTGATGTACTTATTACTATCATGATTTAAAATTCATGCATTTATTTTATTTTTAAAATGAAAACTTAAAATTCACCTCTAAATATTTAAACATAAACTTGTAACAAAACAACCTTAAAAATTAATATACCATGTTTAAATAAAAATAATAAGTAGGAAAAATTGGTAATTTATTATTATTATTATTATTAAAATAATAATATATTTTAAGAAAATAAAAAAAATCATTTTTTCAAATATGGATTTTTTTTCATACACCAAAACAAAAAATGGAAAAAAATTAGGGATTATTCATGGGGGTCTTTGGTGTTGCATCATGAACATTCATAATAATAAACTTGTCCACATGATGCCTAAAGCAAACAAGGGAAAACATTCATTTTAATTTATATAAATGTACAAGAATTTAACAGATGAAAAAATAATAATTTAGAGGTCTATATGCATCATAGACTTTGCATGCATGAACATTTGAGCTAATCATTAATGCATTCAAATATAAATATGAGACTTGTTTAGTTTTATACATTCATTTAAAAAAATTGTGATGGATGCAAAATGTAATTTATGAATAATGGATTCAACACATTCAAAGTAAATGATTCAATTCATGTGCAAATGTTGATAATTCAAAAAACATGAAAAAACTCACTAACTTGTTCAAATACAAATGTAAGACATTAAGTTGTTATGTATGTTTCAATATATATTAATAAATGTAATATTTGAATAATGTTTTCAATAAGTTCAAAGTGAATGATTCACCTAATGTGAAGATATTGATAGTTCAAGAAATGTGAAAAAACTCAGTAACCATTCAAATATAATTGCAAAGCATTGAGCTACATATGTTTCAATATATTCTAATAAGTGCAAGATGCAATTTATGAGTAATGATTTTAACATATTAAATGTGAATGGCTTAACTCATGTGCACATATTAATAATTGAAAAGATGTGAAATAAGACTAGTTGATTAGAACATTTTTAATGAAATTGTTTTTAGGCTGTTTTGGATAATTTTGCACTAAATAATTTTTAGTTTTATAATTATGACATGGATATATGAGGTCCTAAATTAATATGACATGGAATAAAACGCCACATCATCATATGATTTTTTTCATTTTTTTTTTCGAATCATGGAATCATAATTCATATTTTTCTCATGACATGCTGTGATAAAATTACATGCTGTGAAAAAAAAAAATTAATTTTTTTTTTCCTGATTTTGTCAAAAAAGAGTTTTGACATCATTAGCCATGATGTACATGTTCATATATTGCATTTATATGATACATTGACACATTTTTCAAGGTTTGAACCCAAAATTTTGTGGAAGCACACCATGATTTTAACCACCAAACCACTTCAAAACCATATTAACAGAAAAGGAAAAAATTAAGTTTATCTTGTTTGGCATGGAATTGTTGAGGAAATTCAAACTTCAATTTGGAAAAAAAAAAAAAATCTTCAAATGCTACAAATGAAAACACAATTTAAAAGCGTATTCAATAATGTGTTCAAAAATATTATTATAATTTAACATTATTAAATATTAAATATTTAAAAAATTCATGTTATAAATAAAATTACAATTTATTTTTGTTTAAATTGACTTACAATCTTTGTGAATTCAATGTGAATTTCAAGAATACTATCATTAAATCTTTAGCAATGCTATTTCCATCATGTAAAATATATCCGTTTTTTGAAAAATTGCAAGTTTTTATTTCCCCAATATGATTAAGTACAAAATTTTTAATTTACTTTTGTAATTTTGCTAAAATGGTAATCATCCATAAGAAGATTTAGCCAGACTTGGTTATAGACCAGTTGTGGAGTTAGCTTGTTTAAATCGTTCAATATTATGGCTACCTACTATAATTTATTGTAAAACACTAATGATATATATTTTAAATTTGACAAAATTTGATTTTCTTTTCTTTTAAAAATGTCCTTTGTTGATGTTGTCTTCTTAAATTGGCAAAAATGATAGTAGAAATAAAATAATTAAGTAGTCAACATAGCCATTCAATTTTCAATACCATAATTGTTTAACAACATGAATCATACAATATTGCAAATGATCAATTATACAACTTGAAAAAAAATCACTATATATATATATATATTACTATATAGCAAAGAAACCTCATCAAAGAAGCTCAAAAAATTATCTACAAGTAGTTCCAGTGAATCATGCTGAACAAATGTGAAGGTCGAAATCATTGTAGTTAGAAAAATCATGTTCAACACCTTAGGTAAGCATTCAACTTATAGCTAAATATATGTGTTGAACTCATGTGTTGAACAACTTATAGGTAAATACGTTGCAACTATAATACTACTAGGTAGTTCACCAACAATACATATCTATTGTTTTGTCTATTGGTTGCCTCCACATACACTTATGGTATTCTTAGGATCCTCTTCTCGGAGAAGGTTAGAATTCACTTCAAAGTAAAATACAAACTCAAACCTACTTTTAGAATTTATGAAGTCATCCCAGGCTGGTAATTTTCCTTCGGTTGTCATGAGGGGCCTACATTTGACAGAAACACATCCACAAGTAGAAAGGGGCTTTGAACGACAAACAAATTTATGCACCTAGTAGAGTCTGAATATGGCCTCCCACTTTGTCTCAACAAGAGCAACAAAGAAGGCAATAGCTATAATAGCACAAGATTAACACAAATGGTTGAAAGCAATTTTCAAACAATCATTCTATGAATAAACATAATAACCTTCATAAACAAATGACTAGAAAAGAAAGTGTAGAGAACTTCGCAAACAAACCTCATCAAAAGAAGCTCAAAAAACTTACCACAAACTCAATGCCACCTTCCCCTTTTGCCACAACAATAAACCATAGCAACCATTGCTGGTAGTGTGGCATGGAAGCTGATGCAAACCTCTAGGGATCTTCCAGGATGAGATTCAATCTTGTAGCCCAATAAACCTTTGCATAAATTCTATGAGATTTGAGTCTTCACCATCGATATACATCTCAATAGGAAGCAGCTCATCTTTTGATTGACAACCTTTGAAGGAACCAAGATTTCACTCTAAACAAACTCAAATTATGAAATGGGTGCCAGTGATCACTCATCGGCATGATGTCAACCTAATCACCTTTGGTTTCTTATTACTAGGTACAAAGAAAACTGCTGACTTGCTTGAGTAGGATTCATTTTCAGATGGTTGCAGATCACCTCCATGTTTGCAATCTGTCAGTGGCTCTGCCATTTTCTTTTTCTCACTAGATGTTGCTTCCAGCATTTTGACAGCTTCCCAATTGTCCATGGCCACATATGGTCCTAGTTTTGCAGGCTGCTTTGTTGTCGAAGAAGGAGAAGAAAAAGAAGAAGCAACTGAAGTGCATTGTTGTTGTTGTTGAGCTTGTGCACGTATAATATTAAGCTTTCCCCTTTCCTTAACAGCTGCATCTAGAAAGCACTCTTTCTTCTCCAGTTTTGCTGCTAAACTTTTGCGGAAGGTGCGACGATTCAGCTTGACAATTTCACCCGTGATGCTGATTACATACCTGCCACCTGGCTTCTTTCTTCTTCTACCAAAATTTTGGATGTCATGATGATCTGGATATGGTTGAAGATCCAGCACCTTTGCCACTGGCGGTAGTGCTAAGGGTGCACGGAAGTCAACTCGATCATCAAATTGAAGAGCTTCTTCTGGGTGTGCCCAAAGATCGAATGCCCTAAAAGGATGCTGTTGTTGCAAGTTCCTAGTAGAATTGGTACTATGATCCAAGGAGGTGAACAATTTTGAAGCATCAGAGAGAACCTTCAGGAATGAAAGAAGGCTTGTTTGTCTGTTGTCGTTGTTACTGTTGTTGCCTTTTACAGCCCTGCTAGTCTAGATTACAAAAGAGAAACCCATAATGTATCATCACATGTATGTATGTATCATGATCAACTGCTTGTTAAATTTGGTCAAAACATTAAGGGGAGGAGGATGTGTGCAGTGACATACCCAAACCCAGCATTAAGCTAACAAGAAATTCAAACAGTAATATGATTCAGAATGGACATTGAACACGTGCAATCAAGGAGTTACAAGAGTGAAAAAAGAAGGAGAGCAGTCTTGGTAAACTTACAGGACTGAATAAGGAGGAATAACAGAAGACAGAGAAATGACCAAAGCGTTGCAAGGCCAGTGCAAGCTGCTTCTGATGAAGGTGACAATCGCCAGATTCCACACTTGTTCCCATGATGACCGCTGGCGCAGGCAAGGGTGCCCAGTCCTCCACTATTGCCTCCTTCACAAACTGTTCTGGAGCCATTCTATTCCCTTTTGGGTGTTTTGGTCTTTTCCTGTTCGAGAGACATATACGCTGAGCATTTCAGAAGAGAATCTCTGCTGCCCTATCACTTTCTTTTGCAAAAAAGATCATACTTATTCAACTGGTTTAGGATATTTATTTTTTGTGATTTTTACACTACTGTCGAGAAAACTGATTACAGTTTTGGATTAATAAAAGGCCAAAGAATGTGCCTGAGGGGAAGTTTCTTGGTGCAAAGACCACTGCTGCTTCTATCAACTTCAATCGCCCAATCACGCTCAACACGTAAGCGGAATGTCTTATGACAGATGGTGTAATTCATAGGGACCACTGCATCCAAAAGCCGCTCTTTCACCCATTGCTCCACATCCTGGATCCTCCTTGCCATTTGTCCCAACTGATGAGCAACTACTAGTACAGAGAGTTGGATAAACAAAGGATCAATGCAAGCTTCTTTGTGTTCATGAAAGACTTCAGACTTGAATTATCTACCTTTGACTTCCCATTCAAAAAAAATCACTTGCGCATGGGAAACAACTCTGAATGTAGAAGAATTGTTACTTGGAATCTGCTAAGGGCTTCCTTACGATCAACAGCAACAGCAGCACTGAGCACTAATTGCGGACGTAATGACTTTGCAGTGTGACGAATATCACGCAGAAGTGCTGTTACGCAATCACATCGCCACTGATCCCAAACAGAAGGCTTGTCTTCAGGACCCAATCCTGTAGCTTCCTTGAAGAGCTCCAGTGTCCTCTGTGACCAGCTCACACACACACACACACACACACACACACATGACTGACTTGCACAATCTTTATTTTTATTATTGTGGCAGTGAGTGCATCAAATTTGCACCAGGTTCCACATTCTCTACCAGGTAGTGTAGTATTTGTCTATGCATTGTGGGAAGGAGTAAAATCATAACACTACCTGGTCACGAGGGTACTGGTGGCCATGCAGAACAGGGTGCTCATTTGGAAACCGAATGTAATCCAAATGCAGACCGTCGACCTCATAATCTGCAACAATTTCTTGACAAATACCTGTTATGTGTTTCCTCACCTCTGGTAAACATGGGTTCACGCTTACATAGAATCCTGTATTCAGAGGCTGCACCAACAATTCCACCATACAAATGAGTAGTAGAGATGCATCTTCAGATGGATATATATGTGTGTGCATGTTTGGGAGAGTGCCCCCAGAAAAAGAGAGTGAAACAGGTAACCTCCAGAAATCAAAACCCACAAAAACCTCAACAGGGACCAGAAAAGAAAGCGGAAACAGAGAGAGAACCTGACGGGTACCATGGGCATCAAACCAACTCCACTGCGGATGGCGCACATACATGTGGTCAGGGTTAGAAGGTGGTGACATCCCTCTCCACATTGGCATCACTGATAAGACCCCACCGAGGCTCTTGTTTTAAACCAAAAAGTAGGAAAATACAGTTCCATCAAGAAAGAGCATATACGTTGATGTGTAAACACTGAAGCAAACAATAAATACAGTAATAATACCAGCAGCAGTGGATTCTATCAAACAATAGTGGACAGCATTTGACAATAGAGGAGTGAGTGTAACCAAAATAAATAAATGTGAGCAGCTCTGAAACCAGATGAAGATGACAAAAAATAAAGTGAGAGCAACTCACCATTGATCCAAGCATGCAGGGCCATGTTTTGGGAGTGTGCTTCTTTAATAGCAAGGCGCAATGGGTCAAAGCCTGGGGACTTCCAATCATAGCATTCAGACCATGGCTCAATCTTTGATGAAAAATATGTGCTCGCATTTCCTCGCACCTTATACCACCACAACAACAAGAGAGAGAGAGAGAGAGAACATAGGTATACTGGTGTTAGTGAAACTCCCAACTTTTCAGATAAGATCAAAGGAGGATGGACACCCTCATATCATAAACAATGACAACAACGACAACAACAATGCAGGTAAATTGAGGGTGAAAAATCTGCTATCGGGTAGATATTCTGGGAAATTATATATTAAAACCTGGAAGAAGACAGTATTAAAGCCTGCTTGAGCAGATTGATGCATGATGCGCATCACATCTGAATCTGTATGGAAATCATACCGTGTCACCCACACTGCTCTCACTTGGTCTCCATATCTCTGGAAAAATTCCATCCCCCACCCACAAAAATCTTGTCTTGAAAAATTCAATAGCAATTATGACACCACCCAGACCGACCGACCGACTGACTGACTGGAGTTTTGACTGCTCAAAAAAGGGGGTGTCTTTCTTCTGAACCCAAGAGAGACAAAAGATTTCGATAGCAACACTCATGAGAAAAAAATCCATTTTTTAAATTGCACAAATTTTTTTTTGCTCAAAGCACTGGTGAAGAAGCCAACACACAATGAATCAAAAGATGAGAACTACCACCACATTGAAAAGAAACTTCCATAAAATCCCAGATTTTTGGGAATTTTTTTGTAGAGAAGCAAGGGATGGATTCTTATTTTCACAGATTGATTTTGTGAGATACCAATTGTAAGAAGGCAGATTTGCCAGAAATTCCACAAACTTGAATGAAGCGCTGAGGAAATTCCTGAGCTTGGTTTTTTTTGTTTGTTCAACATTCAAATGCAAGGAACCATTTTGAGGAGCTTCAGAATGCGAAGAGCCTTAATTAAAATTTATAGAAAAAAAAAACCCATGAAAAAGAAAGATCAAGACAAGACACAAACCAGATTGGGTAGTCGACCTGTGCGTCGAAAGGCAGGATCTTCTCCCTCCCATGGTGACAACAGCGAAGGGCATATCTTCGACGTCGTCATTGAGAGTCAAATCACTACACCCATCGCTGCCAAAACAAAATCAAAAAAAGAAACCCCCCAAAACCAAAGAAACACAAAAAAGCAAGCAGCAGCTGGGTATGGCAGCCAGGCAAGATGAAGGTTCAAAAACCCTAATATAATGAAGACAACCGCAAAGTCTCTGAAATGGCTGCTGCTACGAGCTTGGAATTCAACCACCAAAACCAAAAACTGGTGGAGAAAAACTTGAGTCTCTTGCAGGTGTTGTTTTGTAGGAGAAATTCTTCTCCGATTCTAGTAAACCCTTTGCAAAACACAACCATCCAATTTTTCATCATGATTTTTGGAAAAAAGGTGGAGATTTTGCAAGCTGCTCTTAATATTATTATTATTAGCAGACTGGCCTCTGTGGCTTTTTTTAGGCAATCCAACAAGAGAAGTGGTCATCCAGATTGGTGCTAAAAGTTTGTTTCTTTCGTGAGCGGCAAGAAGAAGAAGAAGAAGCCGGAGAGAGATACCCTCCGGATATAACATCAGGTACATGCACTCATTTCCCCCCGGTTCTAAAAGTCGAAGAACCGGTTTTGGTATATAATCGTGGGTTTTAGCATATAGAAGGTCCAGAGAACCGGGTTTTGGTATTCGGCCGTGGTTTTAAGAATTGTATAAAAAGTTCAAAGAACCGGAACCGGGTTTTGGTTTATAACCGTGGCTTTAAACATTGTGTAAAAAGTTCAAAGAACCAGGTTTTGGTTTATAACCGTGGCTTTAAACATTGTGTAAAAAGTTCAAAGAACCGGGTTTTGGTTTATAACCGTGTCTTTAAACATTGTGTAAAAAGTTCAAGGAACCGGGTTTTGGTTTATAACCGTGGATTTAAACATTGTGTAAAAAGTTCAAAGAACCGGGTTTTGGTATATAACCGTGGACTTAAACATTGTGTAAAAAGTCCAAAGAACCGGGTTTTGGTTTATACCCGTTGTTTTGAAGAATTGCATCAAAAGTCCAAAGAAACCGGTTTTGGTATATAACCGTGTTTTTTTAATTGTGTAAAAAGCCCAAAGAACCGGTTTGGTATATAACCGTGTTTTTTTAATTGTGTAAAAAGCCCAAAGAACCGGTTTGGTATATAACCGTGGTTTGAAAAAACTGCATGATAAGTCCAAAGAACAGGGTTTGGTATATAACCACGGTTTGAAAACATGCACATACAGGTCAAAGAACCGGATAGAGAACCACTGGTTCTTTAAGGGCTTTGACATAACCAGGACCATCAATGCCTCTTCGATCCTGGAAGTTTTAAAGAACCGGGACCAGGGGTCCTTTCTAATTCAAAGAACCGCCGAACACTGGTTTTTTCTTGTCCCTTTCACACCTAAAACGTTTGATTTTAATTTAATTTAATTTATTTAAAACATTGTTAACTTGGTGGTCACTGGTGCTCACCATAAGCCAATTTAGCCAAATTTGGTCATTAACAAAATATGGAAAAGAAACAAAATTTAAATATCCTTATATAAATATATATATATATGGCTACCTACCCCCTCGAACCATGTATTGAAATCTAGCCATTTATTGTTTCAGATTTTTTGATAAAAATTTGAAACTTTTTGGCAATTTTTTTTTTTTTTTTTTTTTTTTTTTTAAAAAATCATTAATTTTTTTATATAAATTTTTAATTATAAATAATATGAAAAAATATAACAAAAAAAAAAAAAAAAACAT
>Ga0116231_10001972_pt1 | contig 42759 bp, 29 predicted proteins | sample S1TSphgellanicum_2_FD_89695 | JGI IMG/M metagenome (GOLD analysis project Ga0116231, IMG submission 89695) | Host-associated microbial communities from peat moss isolated from Minnesota, USA - S1T2_Fd - Sphagnum magellanicum MG | ecosystem: Host-associated > Plants > Peat moss > Unclassified... | reverse complement strand
CGCCCGAGCGCCGCGAGCTTGCTCTGCTGGACGCGTTCCGCCATGAGGCTGTTGTCTTCGAGAAAGATCAGCGTGGGCCCGGGATCGACGCCGCCGAGCGGTGCGAAGTGCGGTTGAATCACGCGGGCACCGTCCGCCGCGACGAAGCTCGAGGGGGGATTGGCCAGGTTGCGCTCGTTCTGGCGCCAGGTGCTCAAGGAATAGAGCAGCCGTGGCGAGACCTCCCCGAGCAGGGCGCTCGGCACGGCGTGGACGTCGCCGAGGATCTGCGCCGCGGACTCGTTGATGAGCCGGATCCGGTCGCCGGCATCGACGACGAGCAGGCTCTCGCGCAAGTGCTGGACGATGTACTGCGACAGGTCCGCGAGATTCGCGAGGTCGAGATCCTTTTGACGGACGAGGTCCTCGCTCTCCCGCATGCGGCTGGCAACCAGGCTCGACGATGCCGAGATCACGAACAGCACGAGGCCCAGCAGGCCCGCGGTGGGGTAGGACGCGCTGTCCCCGTGCTCGGTCAGTCCCTGCCAGATCGTGTCGCCCAGCACCGCGAGCGCGGCGACGGCCGCGAGGAACAGGGCACGCCGATAATCGAGCAGGTAGGCGACACCGCCGACAGGTACGAGCAGCAGCAGGCCCAAACCGCCGGCCACGCCGCCGGAGGCATGGACGATCAGCGCGATCAGCGCGATATCGACCGCGGCCTGCAGCAGCGTTTGCAGGCCGAAAGCCAACACCCGATTGCGCACGAGCACCGCGCAAATCACCCCGAATGCGGCATAGATCAGCAGGGACCCGAAGAACGTGCGCGGGTCGAGCAGGACCAGGCCGCGCGAACCGCCGACCGAATACAGTCCCATCAGGGCGATGGGCATGACGATGCGATAAAGGCTCAGCAGCCCGAGCACGCGCCAATTGAGTGCGGAACGGGGTCTCGCGGGAAGGTCCAGAACCGTGTTCAAGGCGTCGTCTCGTCGTAACTTTGCGCTGGGGTGGAGCTTAATTCAGAATACGCCGCCTGACGCGAGCGATCACTCAAGGACTTTTCATGAATTTGCACGAGTATCAAGCAAAACAACTGTTCGCGGAATACGCCATTCCGGTGCCCCGGGGAATCGTCGCGGCGAACCCCGACGAGGCGGTGGCTGCCGCGAGCGAACTCGGCGGTGCACTCTGGGTGGTCAAGGCGCAGGTACACGCGGGCGGCCGTGGCAAGGCCGGCGGCGTAAAAGTCGCCAAGGACTTGGAAACCGTGCGCAGCGCGACCGAGGCGATGCTCGGGACCGTGCTCGTGACCCACCAGACCGGTCCGGAAGGTCTGCCCGTCCATCGCGTCTACGTCGAACTCGGCTCGAAGATCGTGCGTGAGATCTATTTGAGTGTCGTGCTGAACCGGGAGGCGGGTCGCATCGCCTTCGTAGCCTCGGCGGCGGGCGGCATGGACATCGAAGAGGTTGCCGAGCACACCCCCGAGAAGATCATCCGCGTCAACGTGCACCCGACCGCAGGGCTCCAGGATTTCCAATGCCGCCAGCTCGCCTTCGGCCTGGGCTTGGAGGGGCAGCAGATCGCGCAATTCGGCAAGATCGCCCAGGCTCTCTACCGCCTCTATCTCGACAAGGATGCAAGCCTCGTCGAGATCAATCCGTTGATCGTCACCGGTGATGGGGCTTTGCTCGCCCTGGACGCGAAGATCAACATCGAGGACAACGCCCTGTTCCGTCACAAGGAGCTCGCCGCCTGGCGCGACGAAACCCAGGAGGACGCGATGGAGCGCAAGGCCGCCGAACACGAATTGAATTACGTGTCCTTGGACGGAAACATTGCCTGCATGGTCAATGGTGCCGGACTGGCAATGGCCACGATGGACCTGATCCAGCTGCATGGCGGATCACCGGCGAACTTTCTCGATGTCGGCGGCGGCGCGACCAAGGAGCGCGTCAGCGCAGCATTCAAGTTGATCCTGTCGAACCCACGAGTGACGGCGATTCTGATCAACATATTTGGCGGCATCGTCCGCTGCGACATGATCGCCGAGGGCATCATCGCGGCGGTGAAGGAGGTCGGTGTCAGCATTCCGGTGGTCGTCCGGCTGGAGGGCACGAACGCGCCGCGCGCGCGTGAGCTCCTGGCCGGCAGCGGTTTGGGCGTCACCGCGGCGGGAAGTTTGACGGACGCCGCGACCAAAGCGGTCAGCCTGGCGGGAGCGCTGCAATGAGCATACTGGTCGACAAGTCGACGAAGATCATCTGCCAGGGGTTCACCGGCAAGCAGGGGACCTTCCATTCCGAACAATGTCTCGCCTACGGGTCGCGCATCGTCGGCGGCGTGACCCCGGGCCGCGGGGGGCAGAAACACCTCGGGCTCCCGGTCTTCGATACCGCCCGGGACGCCGTCGCCGCCACGGGTGCGACGGTCAGCATGATCTACGTGCCGGCACCCTACGCCGCGGACGCGATTCTCGAGGCGGCGGATGCGGGCGTGGAATTGATCGTGTGCATCACGGAAGGCATACCGGTCAACGACATGGTGCGCGTCAAGACGACGCTCGCGAGTTACGCGACGCGACTCATCGGCCCCAACTGTCCCGGCATCATCACGCCGGGCGAATGCAAGATCGGCATCATGCCGGGTTTCATCCACCAGAAGGGCCGCGTGGGCATCGTCTCGCGTTCCGGAACGCTGACCTACGAGGCCGTCTTCCAGACGACCAACAACGGTTTGGGCCAGAGCACTTGCGTCGGCATCGGCGGCGATCCGGTGCGGGGCATGAACTTCATCGACGTGCTCGCCTTGTTCGAAGAGGATCCGCAGACGGAAGGCATCGTCATGGTCGGCGAAATCGGCGGCAGCGACGAGGAGGCGGCGGCGGCCTATATCGCGGCGCACGTCACCAAGCCGGTGGTCGCTTACATCGCCGGAGTCGCCGCGCCCCCCGGCAAACGCATGGGACATGCCGGTGCGATCGTTGCCGGTGGCAAGGGCACGGCCGCGGCGAAGTTCGACGCCCTGGAGGCCGCGGGCATCACGACCGTTCGCTCACCGGCCGAACTCGGCGCGGCGATCGCGAAGCGGCTCAATTCCTCGGCGGCGAAAAAGCGCGTGGCGCAGAAGGCACCCGCGAGGAAGGCCGCCCTGAGGAAAGCCGCCCCTGAGAAGGCCTCCCCTGAGAAGGCCGCAACCAAGAATTCCTCTGCGAAGAAGCGCGTTGCGGACAAGCCAGCACCGAAAAAGTCCCTGCCGAAGCGCCCTGCGGTCCGGTCAGGCGCGAAGGCGGCGAAGAGGCCCGTCGTCACCCAGGTCAGCCGCCGCGTGGCGCGCCGGGCCGGCCGGAGATAGCCTTGAGCGACGCGCGGCGGCTGCGATGTGTGATGGCGCAGCTGAACCTCGTCGTCGGCGACGTGGACGGTAATACCGCCCGCATCATCGCCGCCGCGCGGGAGGCTCGTGACCAATTGCGGGCCGACGTGGTGATGCTGCCGGAGCTCGCGGTCTCGGGCTATCCGCCCGAAGATCTGCTGTTCCATGCCGGTATGCGAGTGCAGGTCGCGCGTTCCCTCGAGCGGCTCAAGAACGAGATCGACGGGATCACCTTGATCGCGGGCTATCCGGAATACGACGGCAGCCGAATTTTCAACTCGGCGATCGTGATCCGCGATGGCCGCGTTCTCGCGAATCACCGCAAGGCCTGTTTGCCCAATTACCGGGTGTTCGACGAAAAGCGATATTTCACACCCGGCGTAGAACCCACGCTCCTCGACGTCGGCGGAATCCGCGCCGGCGTACTCGTATGCGAGGACGTCTGGGAAGCGGAACCCGCGGGCGCTGCCAAGGCCGCCGGCGCCGAGGTGCTCCTGGTCATCAACGCCTCGCCCTACGAAGTCGGCAAGCAGAGCCAGCGCGAGGATCTCGTGGTGCGGCAGCGCGTCCGCGAAGTGGGATTGCCGGTCGTCTTCGTCAATTTGTTGGGCGGCCAGGACGAGCTCGTCTTCGACGGAAACTCCTTCGCGATGGATTCTTCCGGTACCGTGACCACGCGCGCGCCGGCTTTCGTCGAAGGCTTGTTCGCCGTCGACTTGGTCGTCGATGCCGGCGGGATCGTGACTCCGGTGCCGGGCGTGGTCGTGCCTTTGCAGGGCCCCGAGGAGAGCGTTTACGGCGCGCTGGTCCAGGGCACGCGCGACTACGTCGACAAACATCGTTTTCCCGGCGTCGTCATGGGCCTTTCCGGTGGGATCGACTCGGCCCTGACGCTCTGCATCGCCGTTGATGCCCTCGGCGCGGACCGGGTGCACACGGTGGCCATGCCGTCGCGCTATACCTCGCAGATGAGCAAGGACGATGCCGCTGCCCAAGCCCGAGGCTTGCACGTCCGTCACAGCGAAATCTCCATCGAGGGCATGTTCGAGGTGACGCTCGCCGCGCTCGCGAGCGAGTTCGCGGGCCGTGCACCCGATACGGCGGAGGAGAACATTCAATCTCGGTGCCGTGGCCTCCTGCTCATGGGAATCTCGAACAAGACCGGCAAGATGTTGCTGACGACCGGCAACAAGAGCGAAATGTCCGTGGGCTACGCCACCCTGTACGGCGACATGGCCGGCGGATTCGCGCCGATCAAGGATTGCAGCAAGCTGCTCGTCTATCGGCTCGCTCGCTGGCGGAACGGGCAATCGCCCGCGATACCGGAGCGCGTCATCGATCGACCGCCCTCGGCGGAGCTGCGCTTTGATCAAAAGGACACCGACAGTCTACCGCCCTACGAAGTGCTCGACCCCATTCTCGAGGCCTTCATCGAGGACGACTTGTCGGTAGAGCAGATCGTCGCGCGGGGATTCGATCGGGCCACCGTGGGGCGCATCCTCGATCTCGTGAAACGCAACGAATACAAGCGCCGCCAGGCCCCGCCCGGCGTCCGGGTCAGCGGCCGGGCTTTCGGCCGGGATTGGCGCTATCCGATTACGAGCGGCTACAAAGCGCGGTAGGCCCGCCTAAGACCGGCCGCAGCACTCGAGCAGGCAACGCTCGAACGCGCGGATCGGTTCCAGGTCGTTGAAGAGTCGGCCCCGTCGCTGTTCGATCTCGCGCCTGAAGCTCTCGCGCTTCTTGACGTCGCCGGTCAGCTGAATCGCCTTTTCGATGAATTCCTCGTCCGACACCGCGACAAGTTCGGGCAGATCCAGCTGTCGCAGGATGCCGCTGGCGAGGCGTCCCCGTAGGAACCTTCCCTCGCGCGCCAAGACCGGCAGGCCCGCCTCGATGCCGTGAAGTGCGGTATTGAAACCGGAGAATCCCAGAGTATCGAGCATCAGGGCGGATTCGCGCATGACGCCGAAGAACCGCGAACGGGCGATGAATGGCAGAAGGTAGACCTCCTTGTCGAAGTTCAGCCGCTCCTCACGAAATGCCCGCCGCAAGCGCAGCACGAGCCGCTGATGCATGTCCTCCGGATTGCCGAGGAAAAATAGGAGTCTCCCGCCACCGGCGCGGCGCAAGCCCTTTGCGATCCGGGCCCAGAGCCGGTCGTGAACGGGCGAATACTTGAACGGCATTCCTGGACACAGGAGGAGAGGTTCGTCGGCGGCGATTCCCAGCGATGCCAGGTCGGCGTTCACCGTCTTGAGGGTCCAGGGCTCGAACCACGCGCCGAGTTTGGGCAGGCGCACGAGACGCTCGCTGTAGTGGGCCTCGGCCCCGGGGGGCTCGAACGCCGCCGCCGAGAAATAAAGATCCATCGTGGGCAGCCCGCTCGTCTGGGGATGTCCCCAGGTCGTCGCCTGCACGGGTGCGACGCGCAAGGCGGCCAGTTGCAGAGCCAAGGGATCGATGCCGATCTCGGGAAAGATCGCGACGTCCAGACTCGCTGCACGAATCGCCGCGACCCAGGTCGCGAGGTCGCGGGGGTGTGAATGAAACGCATCGACCTGGGCTTTTGCCCACTCCGTTTCTGCATCGCTTTCGGGATCCAATTGGAATAGCTGGACGTCGAAGCGGTCGCGATCGAGGTTCTTGACCAGGCCCTTCGTGACGGCGACCCACACCGCATGGCTGCGGACGTGGGCCGCGAGGATGCCCACGCGCAGCTTGCGCCGTGCGGGCCCGCGTTCCCCGCGCTGCGCGGTCTGTTCCCGCGCGATCCCCTTCGCTTCAGGGAAGGTTTGCATGGCCCGTGCAGAGAGCCGCCCGTAGCGCGTCAGCAGTTCGCGATTGTCGAAATCTTGATAGGCAAGATAAAACGGCTGCAGGCTGCCCACCGCGACGAACGCGTCCGGTCGCTCTGCCGAATCGAACCATCGTTCGAGCGAGGTCAACTCCGAGGCGAAGGCCTCGCGACTGGCCTCGATCGCCGCGGCGTCGTCCAGGATCGGCTTGCACTGCGCCATGGTCAGCGACCAACGAGCCATCAAGTTCTCGCCATCGGCCGCCAAGGCCAATCGAAGCTGATCGATGGCTTCGTCGACTTGATGATTGCCCATCAGTGCGAGCGCGAACGCACAGTGGGTCGGGCCCGACGCGTCGGGACAGAGGACCGCCTCTCCGTAGGTCGCGATTGCCTCCTCGCGGCGCCCGAGGCGCAACTGCACGCCCGCCAACGCGGCCAGTGCGGAACAGGAATCGGGCCGCAGGGAGACGGCTCTCGCCGCGCATTCGGCCGCCCGTTCGATCTCGCCGAGAGCACTCAGGGCCACGGAAAGGTTGGCCCAGCCGTCGGCGCAGGCGGGATCATGGCGTGTGACTTGGGCCAAGACGACCGCCGCCGCCGCCGCGTCGTCGGCGTCGAGCAAGCAGGCACCCAATAAATTTCCGATCTCCGCTGAGGCGGGATCCATCACGAAGGCGCGGCGTAGAGGCTCGAGAGCTTCACCCGAGCGCCGCAACTGCCGGAGGACCGACCCGAGATTCAGGAGCGCGCCGACGGATACGGGTTCCTGCTTGACCGCGAGTTCGAACTGCTCGCGGGCGGCATCGAGTCGTCCGCTGCGCAGGTACACCATTCCCAAGTTGCTGCGGACCGCGCCGTGTTGCGGCTGCACGGCCAGGGCGGCGGTCAGCAAGCCTTCCGCCTGATCCCACCGACCCTCCTGAAGAGCGATGACGCCCAGCAACTGCGTCGCCTCGAAGTCTCCCGGCGCACGCGCGAGAATCCGCTCGTACAGAGCCCCGGCTTCCACCAAACGACCCGCCTGGTGTAGAGCGACCGCCTCCGGCAGCCAAGGGTCCGTCGGGGGAGGCTGCGGCATCCTCAACCGGCCGTTTCGAGAAGATGCCGTTCCAGCGCACGTATCGGCTCGAGGTCGTCGTACAATTTGACTCTGCGCTGCTCGATGTGGCGGACGAGCATCGCTCGCGTCGCCGCGTCGCCGGTCAGGCGAATCGCCTTCTCGACGAACTCCTCGTCCGACTCCGCCACCAGTTGCGGCAAATCCAGCTGCCGAATGATGCCGCTCGCGAGACGTCCGCGCATGAACTCCGCTTCGCGTGCGAGCACGGGCAACCCGGCTTCGATCCCCTGGAGGGCGGTGTTGAATCCGGAAAACCCCAGCGTGTCGAGCATTAGGGCCGAATTGCGCATGAGTCCGAAGAATTGCGGTCGAGGCAGGAATGGCAGCAAATACACCTGCTTGTCGAAATCGAGACCTTCCGCGCGAAAGGCGCGGCGCAGACGCAGTCTGAGGCGTTGATTCATTTCGGTTGGGCTGTCGAGAAAGAACACGAGCCGGCCGCCGCCATGGCGGCGGAGTCCCTTGGCGATGCGCGGCCAGACCCAGTCGTGTGCTGGGGCATACTTGAAGGGAGTACCCGGGCACAGGACCAAGGGCTCGTCCCCGACATCGCCCAGGGCGGGCATCGCGGGTATCACGGGTGACCAAGGCTCGACACAGGCGCCGAGATTCGGCAGACACACGAGCCGCTCTGAGTAATGGGTCTGTGACTCGGCGGGCTCCAAAGCCACCGCGGAGAAATAAACATCGATCGTCGGCAACCCGCTCGTCTGTGGATGACCCCAGGTGGTTGCTTGCAGCGGCGCGAGCCGCATGGCGGCAAGCTGCGCCGTGATCGGATCCATGCCAATCTCGGGAAACAACACGGCATCGAGATTGGAGGCACGAATCGCCGCAACCCAGCCGCGCAGATCCTTGGGTCGGCTCTCGAGATGCGCAACCTGCCGGATCGCCCAGTCGGTTTCCGCGTCGCTCGCGGGGTCCAGTTGGAACAAATGCAGTTCGAACTTGTCCCGGTCGAGATGCCTGACGAGCCCCTTCGTCAGTGCCGCCCACACGGAGTGGCTGCGAACTTGGGCGGTGACGATGCCGAGTCGCAGTTTGCTTCCGCTGCGTCCGGATTTGCGCGCCCGGCTCGCGGCGTCGGGCAAGGACTCCATGGCCCGAACGCACAGGCGGCCGTAGCGTATCAACAAGTCGCGGTTGTCCCGATGTTGATAAGCGAGATAGAACGGTTGGTAAGAACCGACCGCGACATAGGCATCGGTCCGGGGTGCCGCCGAAAACCAGGAATCCAATTCGCCTAGTTGGTCCGAGAACGCGGTGCGCGAGGCCTCGCTCTCCGCCGCCGAATCGAAAATTGGCCTGCACTGCGCCATCACGAGCACCCATCGCGCGAGGACGTTGTCCGCATCGGAGGCCAGCACCCGCTGTAGTTGCTCGATGGCGTCGTCGGCGTTGCCGTTTCTCAACAGGGCGAGCGCGAAGGCGCAGCGTGTCGGATTGCTGGCATCGGGCAGCGCAACGGCATCCCAATAGGTGGCGATGGCCTCGTCGATTTGATTTTGCTTGAATTGCGCCGCCGCCCGCGCCGCCAGGGCTGACGAGGACCTTGGTTGTAATGCAATCGCGGCTTCTGCGCACTGGGCAGCTCTCTCGGTTTCCCCGCAGGCCGCCAGGGCGACCGACAGGTTTGCCCAGCCATCCGATGCCTCCGGCTCGAGACGGGTTGCCGATTCAAAGAATGGGACGGCTTCCGTCGCCTCGTCGACATCGAGCAGACAAGCACCGATCAAGTTGCAGATCGCCGCAGAACGCGGATCCGCGGCATGCGCGCGCCGCAAGGGCACGAGGGCCTCGCGCGAGCGATTCAATTGGCGCAGAGCCGTCCCGAGGCTCACCAGAGTTTCCAGCGAGACCGGCGGGTGACGTGCCGCGCGCTCCAATTGCGCGCGTGCCGCCTCGAATTGCCCGCCGCGCAGGTAGATCGTGCCGAGGTTGCTGAGCGCGCCCGGATCGCGCGGGTTGACCGCCAGCGCCGCCTTGACGAGCTTCTCCGCCTCGTCGAGCCGTCCCTCCTGGAGTGCGATCACACCGAGCAGGTGGGTCGCATCGAAATGGCCCGGCACGTCGGCGATGATGCGCTCGTAGGCTGCCGCGGCTTCTGCCAGGTTTCCCGCTTGATGCAGGGCGACCGCCTGGGGCAGCGAGGGGTGGACCCCGGGGGGGCCTGACCGGCCCGGCTTGAATGGTCGGCTCATCGGGTCAAAAGACCTGCCACCAATGCCTCTTGACCTGGACCAAACGCGCATCGAGCGGGTAGTTGGCGTCGTAGACTTTCTCGGCAGACGCCGCGAGGTCCAGCATGCCGAGTCGGCGATAGGCGTCGATCAAAATCTGCAAGGACGGCTGCACGGCGGGTGCTCCATCGAAGTTCTCGATGCAAAAACGGGCGCGATTGATCGCCCCGACGTACGCGCCCCGACGCATGTAATAGTCGGCCACGTGATATTCGAAATCGGCGAGGCGGTTGCGCAGGAAGATCATGCGCTGGCGAGAATCGGCGGCGTACTGGCTGTGTGGATATTTCTGCAGAAGAAGATTGAACGCGTCGAAGGACTTGCGCGCGTTGGTCGGAGGCCGTTTGGAGAGGTCCGCATGGAACCAACGTTCCATGAAATTCGGCTGACGTTCGAAGTTGATCAGACCTTTCATGTAGTACGCGTAGTCGACGCGCAAATTCGTCGGATTCTCCCGAATGAAGGTATCGGCGGCGTCGATGGCAGGGTCTGTTTCGCGATTGCGGTAATAGGCATAGATCAGGTCGAGCTGCGCCTGGCGCGCGGATTCGCTGAACGGAAAGCGCGACTGCAGCGCCTCCAGTTGTTTCACCGCCGCGCCGAAATCGCCGTTCCTCATCGACTTCTGGGCGCGCTGGTAGATGACCTCGGGGCCGGACTTGGCATCGTCGATGCGGTGGCTGCGACAACCGGTGCCGAACAGGGCAATCAGCAGTCCGGCGAGCAGAATACGGGCAGGACTTCCAAGATCACGCGATAGCACAAGCGATTCCTTACAATGGTCAGATTGAACGGCGCGCGGCAGTATAACCGAAGGAGCAGCCTGGCAAGCAGCGCGCGGCGCGCCGAGAATCCAGGTTTCGAGTACCCCGATGAACCCAGAGTTCCCCATGATCGAATTGCAAATACCCGCGGAACTGGAAGGCAGCCGCCTCGACAGTGCGCTCGCGCACTTGCTGCCTCAACATTCGCGGACGCGCATCAAGGGGTGGATCGAGGAAGGCGGCGTCCGCGTCGATCGTGGCGCTTGCAAGCCGAGCGATCCGGTTCATCGAGGTGCCCGCGTCACCGTGCGGGTGAGCGCGCCGACGCCATCCGGTGACGTCCTGCCCGAGGCGATTGCGCTCACGCTCGTGCACGAGGATCGCGATTGCTTCGTGATCGACAAGCCGGCCGGTCTCGTCGTGCATCCGGGGGCCGGCAACCGCGAACATACCCTGCAAAACGCCCTCCTGGGTCTCGATCCGAGCCTGGCAGGGCTGCCGCGCGCAGGGCTGATTCATCGGCTCGACAAGGACACTAGCGGTTTGCTCGTGGTCGCGCGCACGAGCGAGGCGCAGACGTCCCTGTCGCGACAACTCATGGCGCGCACGATGGGCCGGGAGTATCGGGCGGTCTGCGCGGGCGTGATGACCGGCGGCGGCACGATCGCCGAACCCATCGGACGTCATCGCAGCGATCGCTTGCGCATGACCGTGCGACCAGACGGGCGACCCGCCGTCACCCATTATCGGGTGCTCGAGCGCTTCCGCGCCCACAGTTATGTCGGGGTCAAATTGGAGACCGGGCGGACGCATCAGATCCGTCTGCACTTTTCCCACCTGCGGTATCCGATCGTCGGCGACCCCGTGTACGGCGGTCGGTTCGCGCGCCCCCGGGGCGCGAGCGACGCGCTGGTGCTCTGCCTGCGCAGCTTCGGCCGGCAGGCACTGCACGCCGCGAGTCTGGCCTTCGATCATCCACGGACCGGCAAGCGCCGCAGCTTCGACAGTCCGCTGCCGCCGGATTTTCTTGCGCTGTTGTCGGCGCTGAGGCAAGACTTCGCGGGCGCCGACGATGATGTCTGAGCGAGAGCCGGCTTTGGGCTGGATGACACCCGACTGGCCCGCACCCGTCGGCGTGCGGGCCCTGTCGACTTACCGCGCCGGAGGCGTCAGCACCGGGCCCTTCGCCTCGCTCAATCTCGGTGATCATGTCGGCGACGCGCCCCCGGCGGTCGCCGAGAATCGCCGCAGGCTACGCGCCGCAGCAGGGTTGCCGGCGGAGCCGGCCTGGTTACGTCAGGTGCACGGAATCGCGGTCGCCGACCTGGACCGCCCGGCCGTTCCGGACCCGCGGATCGACGACGGCGAGCAGCGTCCGGGGCAGGATGCCGCGCTCACCCGTCGGCCCTTCCAGGTTTGCGCGATCCTGACGGCCGATTGCCTGCCGGTCCTGTTCGCAGCCAGCGATGGCAGTGCCGTCGCCGCCGCGCATGCGGGTTGGCGGGGCCTGGTGGGCGGCGTGCTGGCCGCCACCGTGGGGGCCCTCGCCCGGCAACCGGACGATCTGATCGCGTGGCTCGGACCCTGCATCGGCCCTACTCGTTACGAGGTCGGTGGCGAGGTGCGCGACGCCGTTCTGGCCTCCGAGCCACGGGCGGCCGAGGCCTTCGTCGCGAAGGATCAGGGCCGGTTTCTCGCGGACCTGGCGCGGATCGCGCGCCTGCAACTCGCGCGCTTGGGGGTGACGGCGGTCTATGGGGCGGATGCTTGCACCCATCGTGACGCGACCCGCTATTTCTCGCACCGGCGCGATGCCCGGACCGGCCGCCAGGCCACCCTGATCTGGCGAGTGGGGGCCGAAGACGGTTGAATTGGCGACCGGCACCCCCACCTAGGACGAAGCCGGGGAATCCCCTGGTTCTAGCGTGTAACGGTTTCAGGGTGCTCCTATGCGAATGGACAAGCTCACGACGAAATTTCAGACCGGTCTTGCGGACGCGCAGTCCTTGGCCGTCGGTCGCGACAACCAGTACATCGAACCGGTGCACTTGATGGCCGCCTTGCTCGACCAGCAGGGAGGTTCGGCACGGCCCCTGCTCGAGAAATCCGGGGCCAACGTCGCGAAGCTGCGTTCGGAACTCGCGGGCGCGCTCGACCGGCTCCCCAAGGTCGAAGGGGCCGGCGGCGAGGTGCTGCTCGGCAACGACCTCAACAAATTGCTCAACCTCACCGACAAGCTCGCACAGCAGCGCGGCGATCAGTTCATCTCGAGCGAGTTGTTCCTGCTCGCCGCCTGCGACGATCGCGGCGAGTTGGGCCGGGTGTTGAAATCTTGCGGTGTGCAGCGCGCGGCGCTGGAGACCGCGATCGACGAGGTTCGCGGCGGCGCCAAGGTGGACGATGCGAATTCCGAGGAGAATCGCAAGGCGCTCGAAAAATACAGCATCGATCTGACCGAGCGGGCGAGCCAGGGCAAGCTCGATCCGGTGATCGGCCGTGACGATGAGATCCGGCGCACCATCCAGGTCCTGCAGCGGCGCACGAAGAACAACCCCGTACTGATCGGCGAGCCCGGCGTCGGCAAGACGGCGATCGTCGAAGGCCTCGCGCAGCGCATCGTCAACGGCGAGGTGCCGGAGGGCTTGCGCAACAAGCGGATACTCGCGCTCGACATGGGATCCTTGATCGCCGGTGCCAAATTCCGCGGTGAGTTCGAGGAGCGCCTCAAGGCGGTGCTCGCGGATCTTTCGAAGCAGGAAGGCCAGGTGATCCTCTTCATCGACGAGTTGCACACCATGGTGGGGGCCGGCAAGGCGGAAGGCGCCATGGACGCGGGCAACATGCTGAAGCCCGCGCTCGCGCGCGGCGAGCTGCACTGCGTCGGCGCCACGACGCTCGACGAGTACCGCAAATACATCGAAAAGGACGCGGCACTCGAACGCCGCTTCCAGAAAGTGATCGTCGACGAGCCGAGTGTCGAGGACACGATCGCGATCCTGCGCGGACTGAAGGAGCGGTACGAGGTGCACCACGGCGTGGAGATCTCCGATCCGGCGATCGTCGCCGCGGCGACTCTTTCGAACCGCTATATCGCCGATCGTCAGCTGCCGGACAAGGCGATCGATCTGATCGACGAGGCAGGATCGATGATCCGCATGGAGATCGACTCGAAGCCCGAAGTGCTCGACAAGCTCGATCGGCGGATCATCCAGCTCAAGATCGAGCGGGAAGCCTTGAACAAGGAAACCGACGAGGTATCCCGCAAGCGTCTGGCGGCGCTCCAGGAGTCCTTGCAGTCTTTGGAGAAGGAATACTCCGATCTCGAGGAGGTCTGGAAGGCCGAGAAAGCCTCCGTGCAGGGCGCCGCCCACATCAAGGAGGAGCTCGAGCGCGCACGCCTCGACCTCGATGCCGCACGGCGGGCTCAAGACCTGGGACGCATGTCCGAGCTGCAGTACGGACGCATTCCGGAACTCGAGCAGCGGCTCGCGAAGGCGCTCGAGGTCGAGCAAAAGCCCAATCAATTGCTGCGCAACCAGGTCACCGAGGTCGAGATCGCCGAGATCGTCTCCAAGTGGACCGGGATCCCTGTCTCGCGCATGCTCGAGGGCGAGCGCGACAAGCTGCTGCGCATGGAGGATGTGCTGAGCACCCGGGTCGTCGGTCAGGCCGAGGCCGTCAAGGCGGTCGCCGATGCCATTCGGCGAACCCGGGCCGGCCTGTCCGATCCGCATCGGCCCAGCGGCTCCTTCATGTTTCTCGGGCCGACGGGCGTCGGCAAGACCGAGCTCTGCAAGGCCCTCGCCGATTTCATGTTCGACACCGAGGAAGCGATGGTCCGGATCGACATGTCGGAATTCATGGAGAAGCACTCGGTCGCCCGCCTGATCGGCGCGCCGCCGGGTTATGTCGGCTACGAGGAAGGCGGCTACCTGACCGAGGCGGTGAGGCGTCGCCCGTATGCCGTGATCCTGCTCGACGAGATCGAGAAGGCGCATCCCGATGTGTTCAACGTCCTGTTGCAAGTGTTGGACGATGGCCGGCTGACCGACGGCCAGGGCCGGACCGTGGATTTTCGCAACACGATCGTGATCATGACCTCGAACCTGGGCAGCCTCGCGATCCAAGAACTCGCCGGCGAGGGGAACTACGACAAGATGAAGTCGGCGGTCATGTCGGTCGTCTCCCAGCATTTCCGCCCGGAGTTCATCAACCGCGTCGACGAGATCGTCGTGTTTCATCCGCTCGGTCGCGCGCAAATCCGGGAGATCGTCGAGATTCAGCTGGGACGACTGCGCCAGCGTCTCGCCGAGCGTGACATCTCGTTGAGGCTCGACGACGCGGCTCGCGACAAGATCGGCGAAGCCGGTTTCGACACGGTCTATGGGGCGAGGCCTCTCAAGCGCGCCATCCAGGCGCAGATCGAAAATCCGCTCGCGCAGCAGATTCTGCGCGGTGATTTTCTGCCCGGCGATCGCGTTCTGGGTACCTTGAATCGAACCGAACTGGTGTTCGAGAAGGAACGCCTCCATTGATGGCCGCGAAGGCTGCGGCGGTGCCGCCGCCTTCGCTATACTCGAATGGTGATTTCGCGCGAGGGAGCTCCACAGTTCATGCCTTTTTACGAATACGAGTGCAAGCAATGCGGCCACCAGCTGGAGGCCATGCAGAAGGTCAACGATGCACCGCTGAAGAAATGTCCGGAATGCGGCAAGTCGGCCCTGCAGAGGTTGATGTCCGCACCGGTCTTCCGACTCAAAGGTTCCGGCTGGTACGAGACCGACTTCAAGTCCGACGACGAGGGCAAGCGCAACCTCGCCGACAAGCCGGACGCCGACAAACCGGCGGATCCGAAGCCGGCCGACGACAAGAAGGACACGAAGGAGGTGGTCGCTCCCGAAGCCGCGGTTCCCAAGGACGACAAGAAAGCCGCGACATCCGGCCCCAAGCCGGGGTTGCCGAAGCCGGGGTCGCCGAAGTCGGGGTCGCCGAAGCCTGCGGCGAGTAAAAAAACCGCCAAGAAGCGTCCGCCCGCCCCGAAGAAAGCCGTGAAGCGGGTGGCCGGCAAGCGCTGAGGAGGGCCGCCCGCCCCCGCGGGCTTGCCCGGCGATGCCGAGAAGCATAGGATCGCGCGTTTTCCTCCATACCGTTCATATACTTATGCGTACTCACTATTGCGGGCAGGTCGGCGAGGCCTCGATTGGCGAAATGGTCACGGTGGCGGGCTGGGCGCAACGCCGGCGCGATCACGGTGGCGTGATCTTCGTGGATCTGCGCGACCGTGACGGCTTACTGCAGATCGTCTTCAATCCGGACCTCCCGGACGTGTTTGCGCTCGCCGAGCGCGTGCGCAACGAATATGTCTTGCGAGTCACCGGGGTCGTGCGTGCCCGCCCCCCGGGTACGGTCAATGCGAACTTGAAGTCGGGTCAGGTGGAACTGGTCTGCCAGCAGCTCGAGATTCTGAATCGCTCCGAGCCCTTGCCCTTCCAGTTGGACGAGCACGTCAGCGAAGAGGTGCGGCTGCGCTATCGCTACCTCGACCTGCGCCGTGACGTGATGCAATCGCGTCTGCGCCTGCGCCATCGGATTACGAGCGCGATGCGCCGTTACCTCGATGACGCCGGTTTCATCGACATCGAGACACCGATGCTCTCGAAGGCGACCCCGGAGGGTGCCCGCGACTACCTCGTCCCGAGCCGCACGCATGCGGGCAAGTTCTTCGCGCTGCCTCAATCACCCCAGATCTACAAGCAGTTGCTGATGATCGCCGGATTCGATCGCTACTATCAGATCGTACGTTGTTTCCGCGACGAGGACCTGCGTGCCGACCGGCAGCCCGAGTTCACCCAGCTCGACATCGAGACTTCCTTCCTCGATCAAACCCAGATCCAGCAGATCATGGAAGGTCTCGTCGTGAATCTGTTCGAGAGCGTACTGGGCGTCGATCTGCCCCAGCCCCTGCCGCGCATGAGCTATGCGGAGGCGATGCGCCGTTACGGTTCCGACAAGCCGGATCTGCGCGTTCCGCTGGAGTTGATCGACGTCGCCGATCTCGTCAAGGGCTGCGATTTCAAGGTGTTCGCGGCGCCCGCCGCCGACCCCAAAGGCCGCGTCGCGGCGCTGCGCGTCCCCCAGGGGGGCAAGCTCACGCGCAAGGAGATCGACGACTACACGGCGTTCGTCGCCCGCTACGGGGCTAAGGGACTCGCCTACGTCAAGGTCAACGATCTTGCCAAGGGTCGCGACGGCCTGCAGTCCCCCATCCTCAAGTTCTTGAGTGATGCCGCCATCGCGGGCATCGTCGAGCGCACCGCCGTCGCCGACGGCGACCTCATCTTCTTCGGCGCCGACAGTGCGAAGGTCGTCAGCGACGCGCTCGGCGCCCTGCGACTCAAGGTCGGTCAGGATCTCGGGCTCGTCGCGCCGGGCTGGCGGCCGCTCTGGGTCGTCGACTTCCCGATGTTCGAATGGGACGCGGATGCGCAGCGCTGGGTCGCGATGCATCACCCGTTCACGAGCCCGCTCGATCTCAACCCGGCCGCGCTCGCCGCGAGCCCCGGCGATGCGATCGCCAAGGCCTACGACATGGTGCTGAATGGTTCCGAGATCGGCGGCGGGTCCGTGCGCATCCATTCCCAGGACCTGCAATCGACGGTATTCGATCTGCTCGGGATCTCGCCCGAGGAGGCGCGGCTCAAGTTTGGCTTCCTGCTCGACGCGCTGAAGCTTGGCGCACCGCCACATGGTGGAATTGCGTTCGGCCTGGATCGATTGGCGATGCTCATGGCGGGCGCGGACAGCATTCGCGACGTGATCGCGTTCCCCAAGACGCAGACTGCGGCGGACCTTCTCATGGATGCTCCGACCGAGGTCAGCGAAGCGCAGCTGAAGGAGTTGCATATCCGTGTGCGTGTTCCGGTGAAGGTCGAGTAGGCAGGGGCGGATCGGCCGATGACTCGAGCAGAAAGCGACTACGCGCCGTCCGGCGCTGGTGAGTCAGCGCCCGTGCCGGTCCGGCGGCCCGAATCGGTGCTGATCGTGATCTACACGGAAGACGGGGAGTTCCTGCTCGTCGAGCGACTGCGACCGGCGGGTTTTTGGCAGTCGATCACGGGCAGCCTCGAATGGGGCGAGACGCCGGACGCGGGAGCGCGACGCGAGCTGCGGGAAGAGACCGGCATCACGGCCGGTGTGCTCAAGAATCTCGAGTGGACCCAGGTCTATCCGATCTCCCCGGCTTACGGGCGCGACCGCGTCTATCCGCCCGGCGTCACGCACAATCTCGAACATGCGTTCGCCCTCAAGCTGCCGCGGCAGGTGCCGGTGGTCTTGAGTCCCGGTGAGCACCTGAGATATTGCTGGGTCCCGGCCGCGGAAGCGCTGGAGCTCGTCGTTTCGCACACGAATCGCGCGGTCATCGAACAACTGCGCCGTTGACTCAGCGTATCGTCATCGTTTACGTCCACGGCCTCTGGTTCACGGGTCGGGAAGGGTTTTTGTTGCGCCGACGTCTCGGGCGCGCCCTGGGCGCAGAGACCCTGGCCTTTGCCTATCCTTCGGTCAATGCCACGCTGGCGGCGAATGCGGCGGCCCTCGGCACTTACCTGTCCGGCCTCAGGGCCGATGTGCTGCATCTCGTAGGGCATAGTCTCGGCGGTGTCGTCATCACCCGCCTGTTCGACGATGCCCCGGCCCTGCCGCCCGGCCGGATCGTCGTCATGGGCTCTCCGCTCAATGGCAGCCGCGCGGCGCGGGGCTTCGCCAGATTTCCGGGCGGGCGGACTTTGATGGGCCGCAGCATCCACGAGGTGGCGCATACGGCGCCGCGCGCGTGGACAGGGCGGCGCGAGCTCGGGGTGATCGCAGGAATCTCAGCCCTGGGGTTGGGCAGGCTCGTGGCACGCCTCGAGGAGCCTAACGACGGCACGGTGACGGTCGCCGAAACCGAGTTACCCGGTGCCACCGACCGGATCCTGATGCCCGTGAACCATTCGCGCATGATCTTCTCCGCGCCGGTGGCCTGGCAGGCGGCGGCATTCTTCCGTGAAGGCAGATTTACGCGCTGAGGCTGCAAACGCCGTCCCGTTCTGTTAGCGTTTCCCGCACTGATGAGACAGGTCTTGAAAACACTCGGTTTGTTCCTGCTGCTGATCGTGGTCCAGCAAGGCGCGCTCGTGCACGACTTCGAGCACGTCGCGCGACTCACGAGCGTCGGCGCGAGTCTCGATGCGCACGTCCTTGGGGACGCGGCCTGCACCCTCTGTCCCGCCTACGCCCAGGCGGCCTCGCCAGCCTTCAGCCACGGCTTCCCGGTGCCCTCGCTCGGGCACTACGCGGTCCTTCGCAGCGTCACGCCGTCGCCCGCGGCGATCATCGTCGCGTCGCCGAGACCGCGCAGCCGCGGACCGCCCGCGCTCAGCTGATTCCATCCGTCCGTGCCGCGCCGATCCCCAGGCCGCGTCACGCGAAGTCAGCTATTTTCTGCGGAGTGTTCTGATGTTTCGATATTCCCTCGCGCGTGAAACCGCGCTGCTCGGCGCCATGGCCGCCGCGCTCAGCTTGACGGTGCCCACGACCACCATGGCTCTGACGGCCGTCGCGGCGCCCACGCCGGCATCCCCCCCGGCGAGCCCGGCGGACAGCGACTCGACCTTGCTCCCCGCGATCGTGGTCTCGGCGCAGCACCTCGACGAGAGTCGTTCGATGATTCAAACCCAGACTGGGGCGTCGACCTACACCTTCGACAACGCCGCGATCCAGGCGATGCCCGGTGGCGACAACACGCTGCTCAACCAGGTGGTGCTGCAGGCGCCCGACGTGGCGCAGGATTCGTTCGGACAGTTTCACGTGCGCGGCGAGCACGACGGTCTGCAATACCGCATCAACGGCATCATCCTGCCCGAGGGTATCGCCGTATTCGGCCAGTCCCTGGATCCGCGCCTGATATCGTCGCTGAGCCTGATCACCGGCGCATTACCCGCCGAGTTCGGTCTGCGCACCGCCGGGATCATCGACATCACGACCAAGAGCGGGCTGCTCGCGCAGGGCGGCGACGTGTCGATCTACGGCGGTAGCCACGGCGAGGTGCAACCGAGTTTCGTGTACGGCGGCGGTGCCGGCTCGTTCAGCTATTTCGTCTCAGGGGATTTTCTGCGCAGCGATCTCGGCATCGAATCGCCCGACGGGAGTTCCAATCCCGACCACGATCACACGACGCAATACCACGGCTTCGGCTACTTCGAGAACATTCTCGACGACGAGAACCGGGTGGCGCTGATGCTCGGCACGTCGACGGGAAAGTTCCAGATACCGGACCGCTACGGCGTCACGCCGCTGTACACGCCCGTGAACGGCGTCAGCGATTTCCCGAGCCAGGACCTCGACGAAAATCAGCGCGAGGTCACCCAGTTCGCGGCGCTCAGCTGGCAGCATTCCGCCGGCTCGCTGAACGTTCAGACCTCGGCGATCGCCCGTTACTCGAGCCTGACTTTCGTTCCCGACGCGATCGGGGACGTGATCTTCACGGGCATCGCCCAGAATGCCTACAAACAGAACGTCGCCTACGCGCTGCAAAGCGACGCTTCTTACGAGATCAACGACAGCCATACGGCGCGTGCGGGGGTGTTCCTGCAAACCGACCATTCGATCAGCGCCACGACCTCCGACGTGCTTGCGATTGCGCCCGACGGTACGCCGTCGACGTCGACGGAGTCCATCGTCGACAACGGCAGCGGGACGGAATGGGTCTACAGCGCTTACTTGCAGGACGAATGGAAAGCGCTGTCCGACTTCACCGTCAATTACGGCGTTCGTCTCGACAAATTCACCGCTTATACCGCCGCGAGCCAGGTCAGCCCGCGTTTGAACGTGGTCTGGAAGGCGCAGCCGGATACGACCGTGCACGCGGGGTATTCGCGTTACCTCTCGCCGCCGCCGTTCGAACTCGTCAGTTCCAAGGACATTGGCCTGTTTGCCGGCACGACCAACGCGCCGCTCTCGTCGCAGGCGTCGCCGCCTCTGCCCGAACGTGCGAATTACTACGACGTCGGCGTGCAGCAGAAATTCACGCGCGAGCTGACGGTGGGCCTCGACGTGTATTACAAGCAGTCGGTCAACCTGATCGACGAGGGCCAGTTCGGCGCGCCGATCATCCTGACGCCGTTCAACTACCGCTACGGCAAACAGGAAGGCATCGAGTTGACGACCAATTACACGGTCAAGGATTTCTCGGCCTACCTGAATCTGTCGACGCAGAGCGCCCGCGGCAAAGGCATCGACTCCTCGCAGTTCAATTTCGTGCAGACCGACCTCGACTATATCGCCGCCAACTACATCCACTTGGACCACGAGCAGGAGTTCACCGCGTCGGGCGGTGTGAGCTATACCTGGAACGACACGCGATTCAGTGCCGACGTGCTGGAGGGATCGGGTTTGCGGGCGGACCTCACGCTGCCTGCCGGCATGGAGACGCCCTATGGGTCGAATACCGTGCCCAATGGGGAGCACCTGCCTTACTACACCCAGGTCAACGGGGGCTTGAGCCACGTGTTCACGATTGCCGGTGCCGGCACGCTCACCGCGCGTTTCGACATCATCAATCTGTTCGATAAAGTTTACGAAATCCGCAACGGCACGGGGGTCGGCGTCGGTGCGCCGCAGTTCGGGCCGCGGCGCGGATTTTTCATCGGTCTGTCGAAGTCGCTGGGGCACGCGAGCTAAAGTCGGCCGGCTCCGGGGCGCGCCCTATTCGGCGCGCGCTTGGGCCTGCAGTTCGAAGAGGAGCGCGAGTGCCTCGCGGGGACTCAAGGAATCCGGGTCCACCGCGCGCAGTGCCGCGAGGGCCGCCGATGGTGCCGCGCTTGCAGGCGGCGGCGTGACGAAGAGCGGTAATTCGGTCTGGGCCGCATCGTGCTTGCGCAGCGCATCCCGCTCGCGTTCCAGTTCCACGAGGTAGCGCCGCGCCTGGCTGGTCACGGCTTTGGGGATGCCCGCCAAGGCCGCGACCTGCAACCCGTAGCTCTGGTTGGCGGGACCTTCCTTGACACTGTGCAGGAACACCAATTTCTCGCCGTGCTCGACCGCTTCCACATGCACGTTCGCGACGCCGGGAGTCTCCGCGGCCAGGCTCGTCAGTTCGAAGTAATGGGTGGCGAACAGCGTGAACGCGCGGATCTCGGTGGCGATGTAAGCCGCGCAGGCCCAGGCGAGCGACAGTCCGTCGAAGGTGCTCGTGCCGCGGCCGACTTCGTCCATGAGCACGAGGCTCTGGTCCGTGGCGTTGTGCAGGATGTTCGCCGTTTCGGTCATCTCCAACATGAACGTGGAGCGACCGCCGGCCAGGTCATCCGAAGCGCCAATGCGCGTGAAGATCCGATCGAGAGGACCGAGGGTCGCCTGCTTTGCCGGAACGAAACACCCGATGTGCGCGATGATCACGATCAGAGCCGTCTGGCGCATGTAGGTGCTCTTGCCGCCCATGTTCGGTCCCGTGATCACGAGCATGCGGCGGGTGTCGTCGAACCGCAGATCGTTCGGCACGAACGGTTCGCGGCTCGCCCGCTCGACGACCGGATGCCTTCCGGCCTCGATCTCCAGGCGCGGCGTCGATACCAGTCGCGGTCGCGCGCAATCGAGCGCGGTCGCGCGCTCGGCGAAGCAGGCGAGCACGTCGATTTCGGCGATCGCGGCCGCGCTCGCCTGCAGCCCGGCCAGCCCGGTCGTGAGGCGGGTCAGCAACTCCTCGTAGAGCTCCCTTTCGCGGGCGAGCGCGCGGTCGCGTGCACCGAGTACCTTGTCCTCGAAGGACTTGAGCTCCGGGGTGATGAATCTTTCGGCCGATTTCACGGTTTGGCGGCGGATGTAATCCGCCGGCACGCGGTCCGCCTGGCTGCGATTGATTTCGATGAAGAAGCCCTGCACGCGGTTGAATCCCAGCTTCAGACTCGAGAGGCCGCTGCGCTCGCGCTCCTTGCGCTCCAGCTCCAGCATGAACTGTTCGGTATCGCCGCCGAGCAGGCGCAATTCGTCGAGTTCGGCATCGAACCCCGAGGCGAACACGCCGCCGTCCCGGACGTAATGCGGCGGAGCCTCGGCAATGGCGCGAGCGAGCAGCCCGTGCTCGACGTCGTGAGTTCCCAGCTGTGCGGCGAGTCTTCGGAGCAGGGGCGCCTCCAGGGTCGCCAGCGTCGCATGCAGGCCGGGGAGCGCTGCGAGTGCAGCCCGCATCTGCACGAGATCCCTCGGGCGAGCCGAGCGCAAGGCGACCCTTGCCAAAATACGTTCCAAGTCGCCGATCGCGCGCAGGCACGCATGAATGCCCGCATGACGTGAATCCCGGATCAAGTCCTCGACCGCATCATAGCGTCCGTTCAGCGCGCTCTGATCGCGTAACGGCCGGTGCAACCAGCGCCGTAGCAGCCGACCGCCCATGGCGGTCGCCGTCTGATCGAGCACGCCCGCCAGGGTCAGTTCGGACCTGCCGGCGAGACTTTCATCGAGCTCGAGGTTGCGACGCGTCGCCGGGTCCATCGCCAAGGCATCTTCGTGGCGCTCCGCGGTGATGCCGCTTAAATGCGGCAAGGCCGCCTTCTGCGTCTCGCGCACGAAGGCGAGCAGGGCGCCCGCGGCGCCGATCGCGACGGTGAGTTCGGCGCAGCCGAAACCGGCCAGATCGTGGGTCGCGAATTGCGCGCACAGTCCGCGCCTCCCCGCCTCGGCCTCGAAATGCCAGGGCGGGCGTGGACGCCAGTTTCGTTCCGGACCCGCCGCCTGGACGGCGCGACGCCACTCCAGGTCGCCTTCGGGAACCAGAATCTCGGCCGGCCGCAGGCGTTCGATCTCCGCTTCCAGAGCGGCCGACCCGGGCAGCTCCATGACGCTGAACCGACCGGCTGTCAGATCGAGCCAGGCGAGACCGAAGCGGTTTCCGTCGTTGCAGACGCTCGCCAAGATATTGTCACGACGTTCTTCGAGGAGGGCTTCGTCCGTCACGGTTCCCGGCGTGACGATGCGCACGACCTCGCGCTCCATCGGGCCCTTGGTTTTCCCCGGCTCGCCGCGTTGTTCGCAGATTGCAACCGATTCGCCGCGCTTGACGAGGCGCACGAGGTAATTGTCCAGGGTTGCCGCGGGTACACCGGCCATCGGGATCGGAGCGCCGGCCGAAGCGCCGCGCTGGGTCAGGGCAATGTCGAGCAACTGCGCGGCACGGCGCGCGTCGTCGTAGAACATTTCGTAGAAGTCGCCCATCCGGTAGAACAACAGCACGTCGGGATGCTGCGCCTTGATGCGCAGGTACTGCTGCATCATGGGGGTATGTGCGGCGGTCTCGGATGCCGGCGCCGACACGTTCAGGGTGTCGCCGTCTTTCATGAGTGGTGAACGTTCGAGTCAGTCATTTGCCGTGGGTCAGGTATAATTTAGTCGATGATCGAATGGACGTGAGATGCATTTGACGGGTGTCGCATCAACTCAGTATAAGTCCTTGGGAGGATGCGGACCGAGCGAATGTCTCTTCTCCGGCCCCCTCCGAATAATGCGGGATGCGCTCTCTATACATGGCGAATTTTCACCTGATGCACTGCCTACCCCCGGGCTTTCATGGACCCAAAGGTTATCTGGAAGTCGTTGAATCGGTGCAGTGGGCGCTGGGGCAGCTGAAGCACGACGTCACGTATTCGCTCAATGGATTTCAACCCGCAAGCACAAACATCGTTTTCGGGGCTCATATGCTGCCGCTCGAGGTACTCAAAAAACTTCCCAGGGATACAATCGTCTATAACTTCGAGCAGGGGCGTGGCCTGGACAGGATCGGGGTGCGGCCGGAAGTCTTGTACATCGCCGAGAATTTTCGCATTTGGGACTACAGCGTTGGCAACCTGGAACTCTGGAAATCACTCGGCAACGAAGGTCCCAAACTAGTGCCGGTCGGCTACGCGCCCGTGCTGTCGCGGATTCCGAAACCGGATGTGCAAGACATTGACGTGTTCATTTATGGAACTGCCGGAACCAAGCGCCTGAGCGCCTTCGAGCGGCTCTCCCACGAGGGATATCAAGTGCTGTTTGCAAGTGGTCTATTCGGCAAGGTGAGGGACGACCTCATAGCCAGGGCCAAGATCGTATTGAATGTCAATTACATCGACCGCTCGCGGATATTCGAGGTCGTACGCGTGTCGTATCTTCTTGCGAACCGCAAAGCAGTGGTCGCAGTCCTCGATCCGGACACGGTGATCGAACCCGATCTGCTCGCGTGCGTGAGGTCGACGACACACGAAGACCTGACCGCGACCTGTGCGCAACTCCTGTCGAGTGACGCAGATAGAAGCCAGCTCGAAGACCTTGGCTATGAAGTCTTTGCCAGGCGCGACATGACGAAAATCATGATGGACGCGCTTTCCTGATCACGCGACGACGTATCGGGGTGCGTAACGCCGCCGCGTCTTGTAAATGGCAACGACGGAATCGAAGAAACGGATCTCCTCGATCATCGTGGTGATTTCGGGAACTTCGACCGTGAGCAGCGCACCCGAACGTAGCTGCTCCGTCCAGACCGCGAGCGCGTTTTTCCAATAATGCGCGTGCATGAGCTCAACGAGATTCTTGCAAAAGTCCAAGAAGCTGTCCTCGGAATCCCGCCATGGCCGCCAGTAATTCGCATGAAGATCTTCGACGAAGTAGATGCCGTCATCCTTGAGGCCGGATGCGTACAGACAATTGAAGCTCTTGATCATATGCGTGCTGAAGTGGCTGCCATCGTCGATGATGAGGTCGAACGGACCGAATTCGCTCACGACTCCCGCGAGAAACTCGCCGTCGGTTTGGCTGCCGATTCGGACGTGAATACCCTCGGAGGGGGCGTCATAGACCGCGCACGCCGGGTCGATATCTACACCGATCACACGGGTCTCGGCATGTTGAAAATAACGCTTCCAAAGCTGCAGCGACGCGCCCTGAAAAACTCCTATCTCGAGGATGCGCATGGGCTTGGTGCGACGAGAATCAAAAACGGCCTGATAGATTTCGAAGTAGTGGGTCCACTTATGGCCGCGCGGCATTTCACGCCAGAGTTCGTGGATCGGGTTCGCCGTCTCGCCCGATGGGGATGCGTCGTTTGCCTCCGTTTGCCAGGCCATCGGCTTCACATACGCCGAGTCAAGCCCCGGCGAGGGGGGCGGAGGGGCGGGAGCGGTGATGGGAGCAGCGGGGACGTCGCGAGTGGCCGCAACATCGGCCTGCCGATGATCGCCAGCCTCCGACTCTCCCGTCTGCTTTCCGCGGGGTGCGAACATGCGTGATACGTGATGACGAATGAAAAGCCCCAATGCGATCACGAGTTGCTTGAAAAGACTGCCCATCACAAATGTCGCTCCCTTGCTGTTTTTTCCGTCGGCTCGTGCCTCTCTGAAACGCGGAAGAATCGCAGTCGCTCGCGGCGTACGCGCTACGTCCCTGTTCGGGGAGGCTTCACACGCGCAGGTGTGCGGGTGGTAATCCTGCGTCCTGCCTCGCCTGCATTGCGATGAAGGCGGCCTCCAGATTCCGCGTGAATCGCTCGGTTTCGAACAAGGGACTGCCCTGGAGCGAATCACGAAGTTTGGTTCGGATTTGCCGCAATCGCAATGGATCAGAGGCAAGCGCGACGGCTAGATCCTCATAGGCGTCGCGAGTCGTGGTGATCAGATCGGGCAATCCGACGGCCGTCAGCAAGCTCGCGCCGATTCGACCGGCGAAGGATTGGCCGGCCAGCGTCAGAACCGGCAAACCTGCCCATAATGCATCGCTCGCGGTCGCGCCCGCATTGTAGGGCAGTGTGTCCAAGAACAGATCTGCAGACCGATAGCGCGCGAGGTAATCCGGCGGCGACAGCCGGTCTGCAAAGACGATCCGGCGTGGGTCGATACGATGGCGTGCAGCGTAGGCGCGCAGGTTGGTCTCCAGGGCCGGGTCTCCGGAAATCAGCAGCAAGACGGATAGCGGCACCCGATTCAAAATTCGCATCCAAGACGCGAAGGTCTCGGGCAGTATTTTATAGCTCGAGTTGAAGCAGCAAAATACGAACCCAACCGCGGGCAATCCGAGTTCGGCACGCGTGAAGATGCGGTCGGCGATCTGACGCTTGCGGTCGTTGACCTGGAACGTGTCCGGAAGGTAGATGACCTTCTCGTTGAAAAAAGCCTCGTTCTCCGCGGGCATTACTATGCGATCGGCGACGATATAGTCGATATAATCGGCGCCAAGTGTGCTCAGGTAGCCAAGATAGCTGACCTGCAGAGGTGCAGCTCGGAGCGCATAAATCCCAACCCGGCCGTTGTGTGTATAGCCGCCAAGATCCACGGCGATGTCGATCTTGAGGTCGCGCGAGAGCAGCGCGACCTCGCGATTCGATTGCCCGTCGATGTCGATGAATTCATCGAAGGCGGCAACCAAGCGTCGCCGTGCATCGTCATCCGAGCCCGGACCAAACGCGAATCCGGTGACTTCGAAGCGGGCTCGATCATGAGTCTCGATCAGATCCGCGATCAGGCGTGACGTCGGATGATCGCGGAAATCCGGGGAAAAATACCCGATGCGCAGCTTCGTGGATGGCGTGCGTCGCGCGATCGGCCCGAGGGAGTCATCCGGAGGGCAATTTCGACGAAGCCAAAGCCGGGCCGCTTGCTGTTGCAGCGACGGCGAGTTCACCAGGCCGATGACGTTGAATGGATGCGACACCAGAGAGCCGCTCTCGATTCCCCCTGTGATCTGTGCCAGAAGCGCATCGAACTCGAGCCAGTCGCAGGTTTGCAAAGCGACCTCGAGGCGGGCGCCCGGGAGGAAGTCGGTGTTAGGCGCCAGTTGAGCCGCGCGTCGATAATCAGCCGCGGCTTCATCAAAACGTTTGATCGAACGCAGCACATAAGCTCGATTGAAGTACGCTTCGGCGTAGTTGGGCCTGATCTCGATGGCGCGGCCATAGCTCGCCAGGGCTTCCTCGACCAGCCCGAGATCGTAGAGAGCAATCGCGCGATTGCCGTAGGCTTCGGCAAAGTTCGGATCCAGCGCGATCGCACGGTCGTAGGAGGCGATCGCCTCCTCGCGACGATTGAGCTCCTTGAGGACGTTTCCGCGATAACAATGGATGTACGGGACCGCGGGACGCATTGCGAGCGTCTTGTCATACTCTAGTAGTGCCTCTTCATAACGTCGCAGCAAGAAGAGCGAGAATGCTCGATTGATGTGCGCGTCCGCGTGCTCGGGCTGCAGATTCAACACCAAATCGTAGCTTGCTATGGCCTCCGGATATCGACTGGCAATCTGCAGCAGGCTTCCACGCCGAAAATACGCCTGTACGAAGTTCGGATTGATCGCAAGCGCACGGTCGTAGCCCTCGAGCGCCTGCTCAGTCTTGTACAAATCTCGATAAATCTCCGCGCGATTGAAATGCAACACCGCGTCGTCGCCGTTCAGAGCGATGGCCTGTTCGAAACTCGCGAGCGCCGCTTCGAATTCGCGCAGTTGCTTCAGGGCCAGCCCGCGATTGCAGTAGGCGTCGGGATTGTCCGGCTCGGCGGCTATCGCGCGCTCGAAGTAGACGCAGGCCTGCCGCGGATCGCGCCCTTGGGCCGACAAGACGCCCAACGCGTTCAACGCGCCGCAGTGATCCGGTTGCACACCGATGATTTGTTCGTAGAGGTCGCGCGCCTCCGCGGTACTGCCTTCATGGTGCAGGCGTTGCGCGCGCGCGAAGCGCTCAGAAGGTGCTGTCCGGAGAGTGTTCATACGACGCTGTCTACAACCATATCACGGGGATTGTAGGGCAAGAAAACGAAGCCTTGTTGCAAGTTTGGTCAGTCTGTGAGCCCGATCAACATCACCTCGCCGAGACGGAACCTCGACGAGTTCACGGTGCCACCTCACCGCTGCACAAGTCAATGTGATCCGGTGCCAGATGCCGCTGCACTCTGTCGTGCGCCACCACGTAGCCTGCTTCTAATCGCCGGGTGTAGCCTCTAACGTCGAATAGCGGCGCGGTCGCCCGACGGTCCAACAATAGGTTTCTCAATCGCGTTAGCCGCGCGGGATCCTCCGCGAGGCACACAGCGAGAGTTTCATATGCAGGGAGCGTCTCGGTGACGAGTTCTGGCAGCCCTACCGCTCGCAGCATGCTCGCAGCCACCCTTCCTGCAAATCCTTCGCCTGCGCACGTGAGCACGGGGAGCCCGGCCGACAGCGCGTCGAGCGCCGTTGCATGCGCGTTGTAAGGAAGCGTGTCGAGGAACAAGTCTGCGCAACGATATCGCGCCAAATGACGATCTTGTGATGCCAGTCGTTCGGCGAATATCAACCGTTCGGGGTCGATGCCTCGCCGCAAGGCTGCCTGTCGCAGGTTCGCTTGCGCCTCCTGATTGTTTCTCGAGAGCCACAGTACGCTTGACTCAACCTTGCTCAAGATCCGCAGCCAGATCTCGAAGACGGTCGGAGTGATCTTGAAGTTGTTGTTGAAGCAGCAAAAGACGAATCCCGACGCAGGAAGTCCCAATTCCCGGCGAGTGATCAACGCGTCGGAAACCGCCCGCGTCGGATCGCCTGGAAAGAAGGAGTGCGGCAGATAGAGAATCTTTTCCGAGTAATCCGACTGGTGTTTACTGGGAATCACCACGCGGTCGGCGATGAGGTAATCCATGTAGTCCGCCCCCATGCTTCCGGGGTAGCCCAGGTAGTTGATCTGGATCGGCGCGGCACGCAGCGCGAAAATCCGCGGTCGACTGTGTGCAGTATGACCCCCCAGATCGACCGCGATGTCGATTTGCAATTGGCGGGCGAGCGACGCAATTTCGAGGTCGGATCGCTCGCCGACGTCGATGAATCGATCGAACGCCGCCTCCAAGCGTTTGCGCATCGCGTCCTGGGTTCTCGGCAGGAATGCAAACGCGGTCATCTCGAATTTCGAGCGATCGTGCGCCTCGAAGACCGCCGCCATTACTTGAGCGACGGCGTGCTCGCGAAAATCGGCGGAAAAATATCCAACGCGAATCTTGGAGCCTTGAATCCCGGGTGGAATGGGCCCCAATGCATCATTGGTTGGGCATTGTCCTAGGGTCCAGGCGCGAGCGGCCTGAAGATGCAGGTTCGCGGGGCCGAGCAGGGCCAGAATTGGCAGCGGCGGAGAGACGCAGACCCCGTTCTCGAGCCCGGTCGTGAATTGCGCTACATCGGCGTCCAGGTCGCCCCAATCGCAGATCTTCATTTGTGCGAAGCGCCGCATGCCGCGCAGGACGGGAAAACCCGGATTCAAGGCGATCGCACGGTCATAATCCGCAATCGCTGCACTGAACTGCTGCTGCTGATTCAGGAGGTCGGCGCGTCGGTAATACGCGTAGCCGTCATCCGGCCGCAGAGCGATTGCGGCGTCAAAATCGGCGATGGCTTCGGCGTTCCTGCCGAGTAACGCGTAAACCCGCCCGCGATGACAGCGAGCCTCGTGCAGTTCCGGTGTCAGGCTCAGGGAATGATCGAAGGCACCCAAGGCGCTTTCCCAGCGACGCAGCTCGGTAAGCACGATGCCGCGCTTGGCGTGCGCCCCAGCATCCGCGGGGTTGACCTCGATCGCCTTCTCGTAGCTGGCGAGCGCCCGCTCCGGCCGCCCGATGGCTTCGAGCAGAGTGCCGCGATTGAGGAGGGCGTCCGCGTAGTCCGGCTTGATCTCGATAGCCCGATCGTAGTCGTGCAGCGCCTGCTCAGGCCGTCCCAGCGCCTGCTGCACGGTGGCTCGATTGTAATGGGCGAAAGCATCGTCCGGCTTTATCTTGATCGCACGGGTGTAACTTGCGTTTGCTTCTTCGAGGCGCCCGAGCCGCTCCAGTGCCACCCCGCGGTTGCAAAACGCATAGGCATGATTTTCGTCCAGCGCGATGACTTGGTCATAACTGGAAAGCGCCGCCTCGATTTCACCAATCGCAAGCTGTAGGTTGCCCTGCTTGTAGCGGGCGGCAACGTGATCTGGCTTGAGGTCGATGACACGCGCGTAGGATCGAATTGCCTCGGCCAAATCTCCGCTCGCGGTGGACGCCTCGGCCGCGCCGATCCAATATTGCCACGAGGACGCGGGTTCCCGCGCCGGCGGGACTTCGGTCTCCCGAAGCTTCAGAAAATTACGTAGGGCCGTTGCAAACCGCATGCTCAGCCCTGCGGCGCACTGAACATCGGTTCGGGAGGAAGTCCGGCGATGCTGCGTCCGTGCATCCGGCGGTACAAGGCTTCGAGATCCCGCGTGATTGCCGCGGTGTCGAACAGCGGCGCGTTGCGGCGATTTTCCGCCAGTCGACGGCGAATGCTTCTGAGCCGAGCCGGATTCGTGGCCAGGGCCACAGCCAGTTCGACATAGTCGTGAGTCGACGATGTGACGAGTTCGGGTAGATCGATTGCATGCAAGAGACTCGTCGCCACGCGGCCGGCAAATGTTTCGCCGGAACGGGTCAAGACGGGCAGGCCGGCCCAGAGCGCGTCTATCGCGGTCGCGTGTGCGTTGTAGGGGAGCGTGTCGAGGAACAGATCGCCGAGCCTCAATCGCGCCAAATACTCCGGTTGGGATGGCGCCCTTTCAGCAAACACGAGGCGCGCCGGATCGATGCCCCTATTCGCCGCTTGTCTGCGTAGGTTTTCGGTTGCCGCAGGATGATGTCGTGACAGCCACAAGACGCCGTGTTCGACGCGTACGAGGATGCCCGCCCAGGCATCGAGCACCGCCGGAGTGATTTTATAGCTGTTGTTGAAGCAACAGAAGACAAACCCGCCCGGAGGCAGGCCGCATTGCGCTCTTGTGTACTCCGAGCCTGCGATTTCACGCGTCGAATCGTTTGGCAGGAAACAATTGGGCAGGTGCGCAATTTTCTCCGTGTAATGATGCGACAGCGACGGAGGGATCACCACCGGATCGGCGATGAGATAGTCGATGTAGTCGGCCCCCATGGTTCCCGAATAGCCGAGATAATTGACCTGCACCGGGGCTGCCCGCATCGCGAAGATCCCGGTACGCGCATCCGCAGTGTGACCGCCGAGATCGACGGCGATATCGATTCGATGCTCCCGCGCCAACGTGTTCGCCTGCGCGTCGGACATTTTGCGCACATCGAGGAATCGATCGAAGCCGCGCTCGAGTCGCTTGCGTACCGGGTCCTGTGTGTCCAGCCCGAAGGAGAACGCGGTGACTTCGAAGTTCGAGCGGTCATGGGTTTCGAACACCTCTGACATCAGCAGACTGACGGGGTGTTCGTGAAAGTCCGCGGAAAAGTAACCAACGTGTATTTTCTGTCTTCGAGTGGGGCGTGCGATGCTCGGCGACGACGGATCGGTCGGACAGACCTTGCGGGTCCAGATTTGTGCTGCCCGCCGCTGGACGTCCGGGTCATCGACGAGTGCAATCACCTGAAACGGCGGTGCAACCGGTAGCCCGTCCGCCAGCGCAGCCCGCAGCTCCTCGGTGTCGGCCTCGATATCGGTCCAATCGCAAAGCATCATTTTCGCGAATCGGCGGCTGCCCATCAAGAACGGGTGTGTCCGTTTCAACTGAATCGCTCGATCGTAACTGACAAGGGCTTCTTCGAACCGCTTCAACTCCATCAGGGTTTCGGCCCGACTGAAGTGGGCGCTGACCGACTCGGGTGACAGCTCAATCGCCCGATCGATCGCTGCAAGACCTTCCTGATGCCGTTTGAGTTCGCCGAGCAACACACCGCGATTGCAATGGGCATCCGAATTACCGGGGTCGAGTTCGATGGCCTTGTCGTAGTCGGCGAGCGATCTCGCGGAGCTTTTCATTGCCTGGAAAAGGACGCCGCGATTGAAATAGGCGAGCGACAGTCCGGGATGAATTTCGATGCTGCGCTCGTAACTGCGTAGAGCTGCATCCCACTGCTTCAAGTCTTGGAGGAGGGTGCCCCGGTCGCAGTGAGCCTCTGCATAATCCGGCTTCAAGGCGATTGCGCGGTCGAAGCTCGCCAGCGCCTCGTCACGACGGTCGAGTTTGCGCAGCACCGCGCCGCGGTTGTGGTGACTGAAGGCGTCGGCCGGATCGATCGACAGGGCGCCATCGTAACTGCGCAGCGCGTCCTCGAGCCGGTCCAGTCGATCCAAGACGACGCCGCGGTTGCAAAGCGCACGTGCGTGTCCCGGGTCCAGCCGTATGGCCTGATCGTAACTCTCGATTGCCCACTCCGATCTTCCTTGGTCCTTGTACAAGTTGCCTCGCTTGTAATGGGCGAGTGCGTTGTCGGGATCCAGTTCAATCAAGCGCGTATACGCGGCGATCGCAGCGTCCAAATCCCCGGCCTGCGTCGCATTCGCCGCCGTCTGCATCAAGGAATCGAGCGCGTCCTCGGATCGTCGTGTCTTCGGTTTGAGGAATTCGAACACGCCAGCCTCGCCGTGATCCTAGATGCCGTGGCCGTGCTGCAGTGGACCCGTGCGCCGACCGCCGAGCGCTGCGACCTCCTCGCTCAGGCGCTCCTCCAAAGCGCGAACGCTGCTCAAATCGTGAAACAGGATCTCTTTTCGTCGCTCGATGGCGTCGCGCTGCGTCTTGCGTTTGTCCGGGCTTCGCGCCAAATCGATCGCCATGTCGATGAATTGCTCCGGCGTCTTCGCAACCAGGCCTGGGAGGTCGAGCCGCCGTAGCAGGCAGCTCGCCAGCCGGCCTCGCATGAACTCGCCTTCGAAAGCGAGCACCGGCAAGCCGCATTCGATCCCTTGGATCGCCGTATTGAAACCGGAGAATCCCAAGGTATCCAGCAGCAGAGCGGAGCGGCGCATCAAGGTGAAATATCGGGGTCGACTCAAAGTGGGAATGATGCTGACCTGGGCATCGAAGTCGGTCCCGTGGTGCGCGAAAACCGCGCGCAGTCGTGCCTCGAGCGCCCGATCCATCGCCGCGACCCGACTGCGGAAGAAAACGAGCCGACCTCGACTCTTGCCGAAAATCCGTTTTCGCAGACCCTGCGCAATCTTCACCCACACGTCGTCGAACATCGGCGAGTACTTGAATGGCGTGCCGGGACACAGCAACAAGGGCTCATCGTCGGGAAGCCCCAAGGCGGCGAGATCGAGAGGCGCAGCTGGCGGCGCCAGCGGCTCGACGTAAACGCCCAAGTTCGGCAAACGCACGAGCCGCTCCGAGTAGTTGTCGGCCGCGTCAGGCGGTTCAAGGAGTTCCGCCGACAGGTACAGATCCATCGTCGCGAAGCCGGTAGTCTCCGGGTGTCCCCAAGTCGTGGCTTGCAAGGGCGCCAGGCGCAGCGCTGCGAGCTGTTGCGTCAATGGGTCCATGCCGACCGACGGATAGATGAGAACATCGAGATCGCTGGCCCGGATGGCACCCGCCCACTCTTCTACGTTCGTCGGGCGATCTTCGACGGACGTGGCCACACTGCGCGCATATTGCGTCTGCGAGTCGCTGTTGGGACTGAGTTGAAACAGGTGGAGGTCGAATTTGCTCCGGTCCAGGTGCTGGACCCAGCCTTTGGTAATCGCATTCCAGACTGAATGCTCTCCGATGTGCGGTGATGCGATGCCCAGTCGGATACGCTCTCGCGTGGCCCGGCCGGAAGGCGCCGACGCCGTCGCCTGCGCGACATTCCGGGAGTCGATCGGCATCTTCGCCATCCAGGCCACGCAAAGCTCGCCATAGCTCGTCAAGAGCTCGCGATTATTGAAAGGCTGATATGCCAATGAGAATGGCTGGACGACGCCCAGAGCCTTCCACGGTTCCTTGATGTTCCCGGCCCGTTCGCCGTACCAGATGGCGAGTTCCGCAATGGCCCGTGAAAACGCCATCCGCGACGGCATGATCTCGGTCGCCTGATCGTAAATCGACTTCAACGGAGCGAGTGCCAACACCATGCGAGCCGTAAGGTTTTCGGGCTCGAGTTCCAAGGCCCGCCTCAGCCGTTCGATAGCCGGTTCGCTCAGTCCGTTGGCGAGCAAGACGTAGGCAGCCTGGCAGATCAGTGATGCGGCGGGGCGCCGCAACGCCGCGTCGGCGATGGTAGTCGAGACCGAGTCAGCGGCCGGCGGCAATCGCGCCGCCTGCTCGAGGCATGCGTCGGCCTGCGTTGGGTCACCATTCGCCGCATGGGCGGCGCCGAGCTGGTGCCAGGCCGCAGCGGCTGCCGGATTCGTAAGCGTTGCGGATTCGAATGCATCGATCGCGGCGAGGGCGTTGCCAGCGGCAAGCTCGCTGACGCCCAGCGTAAACGCACCTTCATACGACGTCGGTTCGAGTTCGAACGCCTGCCGCAACAGCGGCACGGCCTCGCGGTGGCGGCCCAGGCGCTGCAGGGCGGTGCCGGCGTTCAGCAGGGTCGATGGGGAGCCGGGCTGCAGGATCAACGCAACGGCAAACCATTCGTAGGCCGATGCAGGCTGGCCCGCGCCGAGATAGCTCACACCGAGATTGACCAGCGACGCTACATCGTGCGGGCTGATCGCGATCGCCGCGCCGATGAGCCGCAGCGCCGTCTCGTAATGGCCTTGCTGGAGCGCGATGACCCCCAATAGTTGGGTGGCATCGAAGTCCCGAGGGGAGCCTTCGAGTATCTCGCGATAAATGGCCGCCGCCTCGTCGAGCCGACCGCGTGCGTGGAGCGCGGCACCCTGAGCCATCAGGGGGAGGATGCCGGAAGGGGTTGGCTCAGGCGTCGCACTCATGGGGTCAACTCGTATGAGAGCAGCGGTCCGGCGGTCGAATGCGGCCTCAAAAAGCCCCGTCAGGACGCGGGTTTGTCAGCGGGTTTCGCCGGCGGTTTTGATGCGACCTGGATTCGTTGCAGCAAGTCGTATGAGAACGCCTTGACGAAGGAGTCCGGATAACCGATCGCGCTCATGCCCTCGCGTACGCGCGCCGCGAGCCGCGCCCGCCGGTAGATGCTGAGTTTGGTGGATTGGCAAAAAGCTCTCGTCTGCTTGTCGATCGAGAGATTGAGTTTCTCCGCCCGCTGTGCGATGTTCTTCGCCGCGCCGGAACCCGGAGCCGCCGGCAGGGTTTTCTTGACTTCCGCCACGATCCAGTCGGCAAACCGATCGACCTCGGGTGTGCTCAAGAGTTTTGCCAACATTGCCTGAAACCTCAAGTGGTAGAGATGGTGTAGCGGTCGCCGCAGTTCGCGGACTCGATTTGCCTTAATCTAGCACAGAGGCATGGAGCCGAAAATGCACTGTCCCGCTCGATCGCTGAAATGCGCCAACCGTGTCACGTTTTCGCCCGGGCGAGGCGGCCGCATGGATACCTCGGAACGTGACGGAAGTCATGCGCGCTAGCGACGAGCATCTGCGCCGTCTCGCGGCGCGGCTCGCGCGTCGTTTGCTTGCGAACGGCGAAACCGTCACCGCGGCCGAATCCTGCACCGGGGGATGGATCGCCAAGGCGCTCACCGATATCGCGGGCAGCTCGCAGTGGTTTGGCGAGGGCTTCGTGACCTACAGCAATTCCGCGAAGCAGCGGCGCCTAGGCGTCCGAGATTCAGTGCTGGAGACGGCCGGTGCGGTCAGCGAACCGGTCGTCCGGGCCATGGCGAGGGGTGCGCTCGAGCAAACCGGAGCGTCGCTCGCGGTGGCGGTCAGCGGGATCGCGGGGCCGGGCGGTGCGGTGCCCGGCAAGCCGGTGGGAACGGTGTGGCTTTGCTGGGCCGTCCACCGCGGCCGCCGGATTCGCTACGCGACGGCGCGACGACTGTTTCGCGGCGATCGGGAGGCCGTACGCCGCAAGACCGTTCAGGCGGCCCTGGAGGGGCTGCTCGCACTGTGAGCTCGCCGGACCCGCTGTCCCACGCAACGCTGCGTTTGTTTTATGCGCTCTGGCCGAGCGTGCCGGTGCGCGAGGCGCTGGCGCGCTTCGCCGCGACGCGGGAGGCCGAGTTTGCGGCGAGCCCCAACCCCTCGGAAAACTATCACGTCACGATTGCCTTCGTGGGCAACGTGCGGCCGGAACGCCTGCCAGCGCTCCAACGCATCGGCGCCGAAACCTCACGATCAAGTTTTGATCTGAGTTTCGAGGCACTGGAGTATTGGCCCAAACCCGAAGTCATCGTTGCGACAGCCCGCAGCATTCCGCCCCCGCTGCAGGCTCTGTGGGAAGATTTGCACGCCCGATTGGCTGCCGACCAGTTCGAACTCGCACCGAAGCGACTTCGTCCTCATGTGACGCTGGCGAGAAAAGTCACGCAAGCACCTGTCCTGTCGACGATGTCACCGGTGCTTTGGGAGGCACGCGATTTTTCTCTCGTGGCGTCGCCGTCAGGTGGCGCGCATTCGCTCTATACAGTAGTCGATACCTGGGCACTACTGGATGAACGCTGAAACTTACAAAACCTCGCGAATCCGTTGCATATGAGGCGAGCGCGCCGCCGTAGATATGAAATAATACGACGACACATCGTTGAGGAATACCCATGGAAGATAATCGCAAGAAGGCTCTCGCGGCCGCGCTGAGTCAAATCGAGAAGCAATTCGGCAAGGGTTCGGTCATGCGTCTGGGTGACGCGGGCGCGACCTACGAAGTCGACACGATCCCGACCGGTTCGCTCGGACTCGACATCGCGCTCGGCGTCGGCGGCATTCCGCGCGGTCGCGTGATCGAGATCTTCGGCCCCGAGTCCTCGGGCAAGACGACGCTCACGCTCGCGATCATCGCCTCTGCCCAAAGCCACGGCGGAACGGCGGCGTTCGTCGATGCGGAGCATGCGCTCGATCCCGTTTATGCGGAGAAGCTCGGCGTCAAGGTCAACGACCTGCTCGTCTCGCAGCCCGACACGGGTGAGCAGGCCCTCGAGATCACCGACATGCTCGTCCGCTCCGGCGCGATCGACGTGGTCGTGGTCGACTCCGTGGCCGCCTTGACTCCAAAGGCGGAAATCGAAGGGGAAATGGGCGACCAACACATGGGTCTGCAGGCCCGGTTGATGTCGCAGGCCCTGCGTAAGCTCACCGGCAACATCAAGCGTTCCAATACGATCGTCATTTTCATCAACCAGATTCGCATGAAGATCGGTGTGATGTTCGGCAATCCGGAGACGACCACCGGCGGCAACGCCCTCAAGTTCTACTCCTCGGTCCGCATGGATATTCGTCGCATCGGTGCGATCAAGAATGGCGAAGAGGTGGTCGGATCGCAGACGCGCGTCAAAGTCGTCAAGAACAAAGTGGCGCCGCCGTTTCGGGAAACGGAATTCGAGATCATGTATGGAACCGGGATCTCGAAGGAGGGAGAACTCATCGAGCTCGGCGTGCTGCACAATCTGGTCGAGAAATCCGGTTCTTGGTACAGCTACAAGAGCGAGCGCATCGGTCAGGGCAAGGACAATGCACGCACGTTCCTGCAGCAGCATCCCGAGATCGCGAAGGATATCGAGCAGCAGATTCGCGCCAAGCTGATCCCCGAGAAGGCGACGATGAACCGTGGCGGTGAGGCCAAGGAGGCCTGAGGACTGAGATCCAAACCCATAGAGCCCCTGGATGCCCGTGCGGCGCGGGTCGCGGCGCTCGATGCCCTCGCCCGGCGGGACCACTCGACCGACGAGCTGCGCAGCAAGCTTCTCGGCAAAGGCTATGATGCGGGCGTGCTCGATCGCGTGATCGAGCGGCTGGTCGCCGAACACTTGCTCGATGATCGGCGCTACGTGGATAATTTCGTCGGCGTCCACGCTGCGCGCGGCGAGGGACCACTGCGCGTGCGGGCGAAATTACATCAAATTGGGGTTACTGGACCGCTGGTCGACGAGTGCCTTGCAGCATTCCCGGATTGGCTCACACCGGCTCAGACGGCGCGACGAAAGAAGTTTGGCGCGTCGCTGCCGAGCGATTACGCTGAACGACAGCGCCAGGCCCGATTCCTGCGATACCGCGGCTATACCGGCCCTCAAGTTCGGGCGGCGATGGGCTTCGATACCGACATCAACGATGACACTGAAGACTTATGAAACGCGACGCTAAAATGAGAATGATGACGAGCTCGGAAATCCGAGCCAGCTTCCTCGAGTTCTTCCGCAAGAACGGACACACGGTCGTCCCCTCGAGTTCGCTCGTGCCTGGCAATGATCCGACCTTGCTGTTCACGAACGCCGGCATGGTCCAGTTCAAGGACGTCTTCCTCGGCAAGGACGTGCGCGACTACAGCCGGGCGGCGAGCTCGCAACGCTGCGTCCGTGCCGGTGGCAAGCACAACGATTTGGAGAATGTCGGGTACACCGCCCGCCATCACACGTTCTTCGAGATGCTCGGCAATTTCAGCTTCGGCGACTATTTCAAGAAAGAGGCCATCCATTTCGCATGGAATTTCGTGACCGGCACCCTGGGGATCCCGAAAGACCGATTGTGGGTGACGGTTTTTCGGGACGATGACGAAGCGGAGCGGATCTGGACCGAGGAGATCGGCATCGATCCGACGCGATGCACGCGGATGGGCGAGAAATCGAACTTCTGGCAAATGGGCGAGACAGGTCCCTGCGGCCCCTGCAGTGAGATCTTCTACGATCATGGGGCCGACATCCCGGGCGGCCCGCCGGGCTCTCCGGACGAGGACGGCGACCGCTACGTCGAAATTTGGAATCTCGTCTTCATGCAGTACGAGCGGTCGTCGGACGGGGTCCTAACCCCGCTGCCCAAGCCCTCGGTGGATACCGGCATGGGCTTGGAGCGAGTCGCCGCGGTCATGCAGGGCGTACATAGCAACTACGACATCGATTTGTTCAAAGCGCTCATTCAAGCCGCTGCCGCGGTTACGGGCAGCGCCGATCTGGAATCGTCGAGCCTCCGTGTCATTGCTGACCACATCCGCGCCAGCACGTTTCTGATCATCGATGGGGTCGTACCGTCGAACGAAGGACGCGGTTACGTGCTGCGACGCATTATCCGTCGCGCGATCCGACATGGCTATAAGCTGGGTCAGAGTCAGCCTTTTTTCCACAAACTCGTTCCGACGCTGGTTCGAGAGATGGGTGGATATTTCACGGAACTCATCGCCGGTGAGGCGCGCGCGATTAAGATCCTGGCCCAGGAAGAGGAGCGATTTGCGGAGACGCTGACCCGCGGAATGGCACTCCTCGATGCGGAAGCCGCCAAGCTGACCTCCAGCGTGATTCCCGGCGAGACGGTGTTCAAGCTCTACGATACCTATGGCTTTCCCGCCGACCTCACCGCGGACGTTGCGCGCGAGCGGGGCTTGAGCATCGATCAAGCCGGGTTCGACGCGGCGATGGAAGCGCAGCGCACCCGTGCACAGGCGGCCAGCAAATTCGGTGCCGAATCACGCGATACTGTCAAATTGGATGGCAAGACTACTTTTTCAGGCTATGAACGGCTCGCCGACGAGGGGGTCGTCACGGGATTGATCGTCGACGGTGCATTGGTGCCGCTCGTGCGCGAGGGACAATCGGCCCGCGTGGTGCTGGATCACACCCCCTTTTATGCAGAAAGCGGCGGCCAAACCGGCGATGCCGGCATACTCGTTTCGAGCAATGCGCGCTTCGTCGTGACGGACACCCTGAAGCTGGGAGCTGCTCATGCGCACATCGGCCAACTCGAATCCGGTGAGCTGCGCCTCGGCGACCGCCTCCAGGCACGCGTCGATGAAAAGCGCCGCGGCGCTGTCGTGCTCAATCACTCGGCGACGCACTTGCTGCATGCCGCGCTGAGGAAGGTGCTCGGCAAGCATGTGCAGCAGAAGGGTTCCTTGGTCGCGCCCGACCGGCTGCGTTTCGATTTCTCCCACGCTCAGGCCCTCACGCCCGCCGAATTGCGCCAGGTGGAGCAGCTCGTCAATGACGAGATTCGCAGCAACGCGCCGGCCGAGACGCGTCTCATGGCCTTCGACGATGCCGTCGCCGCGGGGGCGATGGCCTTGTTCGGCGAGAAATACGAAAGCGAGGTTCGCGTGTTGTCGTTGGGCGATTTTTCCGTCGAATTGTGCGGCGGGACGCACGTTTCCCGGGCCGGGGACATCGGTTTGTTCAAGATCGTCAGCGAAGGAGGCGTCGCCGCGGGCGTGCGCCGAATCGAAGCCGTGACCGGTCAAGCCGCTTACGAGTGGGTCGTGGAAACCGAGCATTTACTGCGGGACGTTGCGGCCCTCGTGCGAGGCGGTCGCGACGATGTCGAGGCGAAGGTGCGTGAACTCATCGAGCGCTCGCGGCGCCTCGACAAGGAAGTCCAGCAGCTCAAGGCCAAGCTGGCGAGCGGCCAGGGCGGTGATCTGTCGACCCAGGCAAAAGACGTCGGCGGAATCAAAGTAGTGGCGGCGAAAATCGCCGATGCGGACGCTAAATCTTTGCGTGCCGCGGTCGATGACCTCAAAGCAAAGCTCGGTTCGTCGGTCATCGTGCTCGCGACCGTCCAGGATGGGAAAGTCGTGCTCGTCGCGGGCGTTTCGGCTGATTTGTTGGGCCGGCTCAAGGCAGGCGACATCGTCGGTGCCGTGGCGGCCCAGGTCGGCGGAAAAGGCGGCGGTCGTGCCGATTTCGCGCAGGCGGGGGGCACCCAGCCCGAGAATCTCGATCCCGCGCTGGCGGGCGTCGAGGCCCTCGTTTCCAGCCGCCTTGCGCATTAGGTTTTTTTTATTGTCTTCCAAACAAATGCCGGAAATTCGTGAGCCATTCTTGTATTCTCGTTTCCTTGCCTAAAGAATTTCGCCCGCTCTGCGATAACCCAACTCGTAGATCGAACGAATCTCCGTTTGTGTTGCCGTACATTAACTTACGCAACACGTCGAAATACCGCCAAGGAAGCTAGGAGCTCAGGTATGTTGATATTGACCAGAAGGGTCGGTGAAACCGTCATGATCGGCAACGAAGTGACCGTCACCGTCTTGGGCGTCAAGGGCAACCAAGTCCGCATCGGCGTCAACGCGCCGAAAGACGTCGCCGTACACCGTGAAGAGATCTACGAGCGAATCAAGCGCGAGGAGGACGGCGAAGCCCCTGCCTCGCGACCCACGCTCAAGGTGACGGACCGCGCCTGATCGATCGATTTCGTTTTCCAGGGCTTTTTCAGCTTTACGTTGCGAGCCCACCACGGGTATCATCCGGCGCTCCGCAGAGGGGTTTCAGTGCCCTGCCGGAGAGGTGGCCGAGTGGTCGAAGGCGCGCCCCTGCTAAGGGCGTATGGGTCAAAAGCCCATCGAGGGTTCGAATCCCTCCCTCTCCGCCAATCGGATCCGTTTCTAATATCAGTACCGCACAGCCGACCGGTATCTCCGCAGCGGGGATTGGAGGCCGAGATCTGGACGAGGGGTTCGACGAGCCGGCGCGCAGCGGCGGCGACGGATGCCGGAGCGCCAGCGACGACGGCGTTCCGCAGGGACGAAGGCGCGCAGCGCCTGAGCCATCCCGCCTTCTCCGCCAATCGGCGCGGATTAGGTCTCGCGTGCGGACACCAGTCTGGTGCGGTAGCGAACAAAACGACGCTCCTCTTGGACGGGAATCCCCTCCTAGCCGCCATTCGGAACCTCAAACTGCCCACCTTCCCGGTCGTTTTCAGCCGATCCGAGCAGCGATAGCGGGTGCCGAGTCTTGTGGTAATATGCGCGCCCGCGACGCGGTAGGGCGGCTGCCTAGGTGGCCGCACCCCATCCTCGACCGCAGGGCAATCAAAGTTTTTCCGTTGCGCCCGTAGCTCAGTTGGATAGAGCGCCTGGCTACGAACCAGGAGGTCGGGAGTTCGAATCTCTCCGGGCGCACCATCGTATTCCGTGCCGAAGAACCTTTCCCCGGCACCTTAAACTCGACGTGCTAATTCGAACTCCCGACATGAAACAAGGCGAGTTCGACTACTTCGCCGCAGGCGAAGTAGGACGCCGTCGCCGCGACGGCGGGCCGTAGCGAAGCGGAGGCCGAGCGGCGTCTGCCGCGAGCAATCTCTCCGGGCGCACCATACGGTAAGACATCGTGATGCGATCTCGCGTCGATAGTCGCTTCATACGAAGCGGAGATGACGCCCGCAGGGCGGCAATCTCTCCGGGCGCACCATACGGTAAGACATAGTCGACCGATCTCGCGTCGATAGTCGCTTCATACGAAGCGGAGATGACGCCCATAGGAAGCGGAGATGACGCCCATAGGGCGGCAATCTCTCCGGGCGCAACTTGCGCCCTCGCGAACGCCTCGGTTGATCGACCGCGCCAAACCCGTCGCGCTAACGCTACGTTTGCGCCCATGCGAAGTCTGGACGAGCCTCGATGCCTGCCGCTCCATGCATCCCGACGCCGATGAAAGCTTCTCCGGGAACAGGGCCGATCAGCAGGGCGGCTAAGCCAAGCGTGATCCGCGGGTCCCAAGCTGCTGTCTGGCTCCGTAGGGACAGCATGGCGAGCAGCATAATTCCACAGCCGGCAAATCGCTGCGGTGCGACGCGGTGCGTTCCGGTTGCCGCCGACATACGACCAAGGTCGAATGGTCCCCGGTCACAGTTGCCCCCAAGCTGTCCGCGCGGCAGAGGCCTGCCTAATCCAATAACGAT
>Ga0116231_10001971_pt1 | contig 42759 bp, 21 predicted proteins | sample S1TSphgellanicum_2_FD_89695 | JGI IMG/M metagenome (GOLD analysis project Ga0116231, IMG submission 89695) | Host-associated microbial communities from peat moss isolated from Minnesota, USA - S1T2_Fd - Sphagnum magellanicum MG | ecosystem: Host-associated > Plants > Peat moss > Unclassified... | reverse complement strand
ATTTTGATGTATTATAGTAGTAAATGCATGGTGAAGTGTGTAGATAGTTATATACAAGACTATCTCTTGCCCGCATTATGAAGCCCATAGATCATTTTTTGATTTGTTAATTTGCACAAAGCATGGATGTGGGTAGATGGACAAGTGAAGGTTGTGCCTTGCTTAGAACAATGTGAAAGCCTTGTGAAGCATGCTCATGAAGAGTTGGGCCATTTTGGGGTTCGATAGACATACAGTTTGCTTTAGACATAGTACTGGTGGCAATGGATGTAATTACAAGTTCAACAATTTGTTTTTAGGTGTATGGTGTGTGACTAAGTTTGGACATCTTTTAATGCACCTACATTTCACCTATAGCCCTTACCATTTATGGGGCTTGGGTACCAATGGAGTTTGGATTTTGTTGGCCCATTGAGTTTGACATTTCAACATAATCGATATGTTTTAGTTATGATTGAACATTTTTCCAAGTGGTTGGAGTTGGTTCCATTACCAGATTATAGTAATGAAGGAGTAACATATGCATTTTTAAACAAGGTACTTAGTAGGTTTGGGGCTCTGGCCAAAGTTCTCATTGACCAATGTATATAATTTTGTGGGGAATTTCAAAAATTGTGTGAAAAAACATTGATATATCATTACACGACTTCATGAAACCATCTTGAGGTAGACGAGTTAATTGAGTGGATGGTGCAGATGGTGAAGCGGGGTATGGTTTTCATAAAGGTTATATTTGAGATTGGGACTTATAGCTACCATGGCTAGATATGGGGTATAGGTTAAATTGGCAAGCTTCTTTTTCATTTTTTTCACCATATTTTTTATTGTTTGGCTGTGAACTTGAGTTACTAGCCTCAATTTGATGAGATGCGATGGTAGTAATCAACATGGATGACCCCAATGTGTGGATTTAGGCATGTGTGCAATGAACCGCCTTGTTTCAACATGTTATGCCCATGGTTATGGAAAATTTGGCAATTGCTCGACATTGGGATACATTGCATTATGCCATTATACATGGAGGTGGTTATCGGCCCTAGATTTAAAGGTTTGAGTGAGGAGGTTATGTTTATTTGCAATAGACAACATTGATTACTTTGGATGTGACTGTAAAACGTGTTATTCTATGTGTGCGGAAGGTTTTACCTTTTAAAGTGTTGTTGTTGGAAGGCCAAAATGGTTAGACATGGAAGGACCATGTGCGCAATTGTGCACCATGTAATTTCCCAATGTGGATGGCCAAATGGGCCCATTTTTAACCATGGTTCCAATTGGCTTATGATGTATGTTGTGTGGGCAAGCTTTAGGAGTCGCCACTATGTTGATTTGTGATAAGCGTTTTCAAGGTTGACATATGGGATGTTTCATGCCACTAATGGAAGAAATCCTAGTTGGCAAATGGTTTTGCCCTTGATGCACCCAATAGACCTAGGTTTTTAAGGTAACATAATAGAATTAATTTGAGATTTTCTTCCATGGTAATTCACATTTGGTTGGGGATTTGAAAGATTATAGTTAAGCGTCTAACAATGGGGCTGACATTTGCACTTGGCTTAATGGTCCTTTTGTTTTGGAACCAAAGTGTTCATCCATGGTGGATTTTCAATAAGTACATTTTGTAATGCTATTTGGTTTAAGAGGACCTCAGCCCCAAATAGGGAGGCGATTTGAATGTGGTGTACAATTCAGGGTATTTTTATGTTATGTGTTGACAACAATGGTTATAGGCGCCAACATAGGAGTGCATGACAATTGTTAGGTGTGTTAGTTTAACTACTCAATTAGATCCTAATTAATTAAGAATAAATTAGGTTGGTTAAGTTAATTAATTATTTTTGAACCAAATCATGTGTGAATGGGGTTCAGGATATTTGTGATGAGATATAATCCCATCTTGTGTGACTTTTGGTGATGTGAGATTCCATAACATAATTTTTGCTTTGCAATTTTTTTTGTTATGCAAGTGTTTTTGATTTTCTATGTTTTGGGCTTGGATATTTGTGTTGTTGCAATTGAGTCAATCTTTTGGTTTGAATGTGATGTACCATTCAAAATATTTTTATATTGTTTGTGTGGTGACAACGATGGTTATAGGCACCAACATTGGAACACAAGACACCCATCTTCATCCTTTAAACATAAAATTAGAAATAGTGTAAATAGTCAATTGATGAAGATGATCACTTAAATGCCACCTCATGGCTAGTCAAAGCCAATTAAATTTCTTTAATTTTCCTTTAAGAGAGCACTCTATCGTGTGTGCATATCTAGAGGTTTGAACTTAATTTTGCACTATTTAAAACCCAAACTTCATCCAAATTACTCTAAATAGTTCATTATACTGTTGCTGGTGGATCGGTCTTACAAGGTATTATGAAGAATGTCATTGGCAACAAACCAAAAGACAGGTACATAAAAAGTTATCTGCATGCAACAGATATATAACACTCACAAATATTACAAGCAACTATCATCCAAGCATCTACTATAAAGGCAAAATGCAATCTGTACACAATTGAAGTAGTTTTTTTTTCCAACACATATACAAGTATAGGTACAATCTTCTGTGTACGCTTGATACTCTGATAAATGTCTTCTCAGCGTCATGAGAGTGTCATAGTGTATTATGGCCATGTAATTGGAGTTACCCATCAAGCCCCTCTAGATTGCACTCAAGATTTTGAAGATGAGATTTAGTAAGGAAAAGGATTTTTTTAGTAAATATAGGCATGTTTTCTAATCTCCTCTTATCCTGTTTGCACCTTGGTATCTATGCATCAAAGTCTTTCTTAAAAGTACAATTGTCAAAAGTCAAATTTTTTAATAAAAATATCGTCATTTGAACGTCAGCAAGAATTTTTTTTTTGTTTCTTTTGAAAATGGTGGGGGAATTGGAATCAGCCATGCTTCCCTAGTAAATTACATTTTTGCTGCCAAACAGAGTGGAATATAATTCCATCTGTCTCAATGATGGAGCTGTCAATGAGTCATGTACCAGAATGTAGAATCGGGCTTGTGGCTCTGTGCACAGCTGAGAACAAAGTCTGGATCGATGTCCCCAGTGACCGTCACCTTCTTGCTCACCTGGTCAGTAGTCACTTCCTCAGCCCCTGCAGACCAGAAAAACAAATTGCAAGAAAAAGGATTCATCATTTTGTATAAACCCTTGTAGTACCTTGGCCAGTTTGACGGTCCATTCTAAAATATTTAATTAATTTTCAAAAATTCAATTCTACATTAATTTTTGAATTATTTTAAAAATTACCGACAGAGCTTGAAATATTAATTAATATATCCGCAAAAGTTGGGTTGAGTATTAATTAGTTAAAAACTAGAGCAACTTGCACTTTCATGAAGTTAATGAGTTTGAGTAGTGAAAAAGGATCATTGTTACTTTCTCATAAGCTACCGATGTTCTCATGAACACATATTAGACAAACGTTTGTGAAAGTACTAAAAAACAAGACCCATTTAGTTTTTTTTAAAAAAACCCAAAAAGAAAAAAAACTCGTATTTGTCTGGAACATTTGACACAATTACTGGGTATTTATAAAAAAAATTGAAAAAATAAATAATAATTTAATTAATGTCTAGAACTGGACTAAGTCCTACAGCATACGACCAGCTGCTGCACATAATTCATGCACCTTGGATGCCTTCCAAATGTTGTTTCACTCTTCTCTCACACTTGTTGCAGCATATGGGCATCCACAACTCAACCGTCTGCAAGCAAAACTCGACCATCATCCTCTCCCAACAAGTTAGTGACAGGATGAAGACAAATTATTATGTTCTACTCTCGATTAAGGTTCAATGATGAAGTCTAGCTAGACGAGGTTCGATCCTGTTCCACTAGTGCTGGATTCATTAGGCTAAGTGCCTGTATAACCTGATCATCTGGAGAGTCGAGAAGACCATATTATTGTTTCTCTAATTAAATAGATAGTTCAATTGCGAGATTGATGAAGGAGATATGATGGAAAATGACGACATCATGCGCATAGTGAAGTGCTTACAATCCGTCTTGGTCTGTAATTCATGTCATATTTTCTGTCGTAAAGAGGGCTGCTTTGCTGCATCCAGAAAGGAGTTTCAGCTCGCGGCCCAGCTGGACCGAAGACCTGCAAAAGTCATGAACTCGAGATCGAGATCAGAATCATCAGATTTGCAGATCCTAACGGCTCGGATTACACACAAGCTCCAACCATCGCCTGATCAGCATCATGACATAAAGAGCATAAGTCTACTACTAAAACAGACCTCCGATTAAGTTCTTGATCGCGGCATCATGCCATTTTCCCACATGAATCCAAGGGATACCTCATCCATGGGACGTGGTGGTTCGGCGTTGTAATAATACTGTGGCCCGTTGTATTGTGGTACTCCGTTGTATCTCCCGTGATTATAGTTTGGCCTCCACTGGTCGCCTTCGTAGAACATCCTCGCCGGTTCCTCCCTCACAGGTTGGTAATCGGGAAGCCTGCCATCGTTCCAAAAGCTTGGCTGCTGCATCGGCCCATAATTCTCCTCATAGAAATAATTACTGCGCCACCTTGGATCGGGGTAGTTCATGTAGTTGTTTCCAGCCATGGCCGCACCTGTTGCAGCTAATGCCCTCTGCAAGTTGCTGTAATCCTGCAGATGCCCGGACTAGATGTAGGGCTGCTCAAATGTCCTGTGAGTCCGAACTCATGATCAGCTAGCACAATAATCACGAATTCAAAATTCGTCCCGTAGCAAAACCTTTGCAAGGTATTTTTCGTCTACATATAATATGAGCAAGCTCAATCTCCGATCAATAACACATATTCAATACAAAGTTTTTCAAAAGAAACTACATGAGTTCGCCTCTCTTTCTGAAATCTAGCATATCCCACGCAAAGTCGTTTACTGTCAGGAGCTCTGTGTGCTCATGTGTGTGTCCTGTCTGTCTGTCTGCGTCTGTGACTTTGTCTCTGTGTGTGTGTGTGAGTCTTCCTGTGTCTCTAGTACGTGTACTTTGTTGTGAGGTCGACAAGGGGATTGGTCAGTATATGGAATTTGGGTGGTCTCCTTGAAGATTATATCCATGTGCAGAGTTTCCGAATACGTCCAATATTGGTAGTAGCTTTTGCTGCTGCTGATGCTGCTTCCTTAACCACGTCTCCAGATGCAGCCTGATTGCCGTCAGCATTTACGGATGATTTCGCTGCGTTTCCACCGGACGGTGGATGCAGACAACTTTGCGGCAGGAAATGTTGCACCGTGCACGATTCTTGGGCTGTCGGTTTTGCCGCCACCAATAGGAAAAATTTATTAAAACTGAACTTTCCGTCGGCACCACGGAGCTTCATTGCCCCCAAGGGGTTTTTTTTTTCATTATTGAAAAAACCATTAATATGAAAAATTTGGCGAGTTTTCCTCAAAAAAAAGCAAAAGTACCTTACCCTAAGGTCAATTTCCTCATTATATAATCCTCAAAATAGTGAAATGAAATGTTGTAAAAATATGAAGTTGACATGTTGAAAATCATCATAATTATAGTAGGCTACACTGTGAATAATTTCACTACTCATATGACAATATTATAGTAGATGATGGAAATTTATATAATTACCAAATTAAAAAACGAATTCATTTTTTGAAAAAAAATAATTATTCGTTTTCTCAATGTAGAAACTGACCTTAGGCTAGGGTAGCCGACTTTACATGAGAAAAACGCCAAAAAAATCCTAAGATTCGCAAACATGTTTGTCAACTAAGCTACAAAATCTGTCCAAATAAAAAACACTGTCGGCGGCCTGCACCATAAACCCTAATAAACCAACAAATTAACAAAACGTTTGGTGCAAGGTTTTTTTATTTTGCAAAAAAAGTGGAGATATTTTTGCAGGGAAAGTATTTTACAAGCAAGTTTTTGAATCTAATTTTTCTTTGAAATTTGAGGAAAAGAGCGAAAATTTGCCACCCAAAAAAGTAAATCACTTGTACTGGCGATGTACTCTACATGCACTTAAAGTCATTGATTTAAACCAAGTACTGTTATTCTCCCAAATAAGAAAAATATTTTTCAACTGTTGTCATTGCCTTTCTATGTGGGCTTAAAGAATATATAAAAAAAACTTATTCTTGCTGACTGTGTGCAGGGGTTTTGTTTAAATTAAATTATGATCACCTCTCTTTGTTTTGTGGTTCACTTTACTCCTCTACTCTACTTAGGCCCTGTTTCCACAAGCAGTCAAGGCCAATGTTCAACTCAAATCAAGCATTCCTATTGCTGCAAAGGTTGAAATCAGCCCCCAAGGGCTTTACACTATGAGTCAAGGCTGAAATACAATAAATATTTTCAATCTGCCCCAAGTTACTAATAAATGCTGAACTTTATGGCCCCCAAGGCTGAAAAAAGGATACCATCAATTTGGGAAGCCAATTTGAGACCCTTAGGGCCAATTTTCCAGCATTTACTAATATCATGACGTCAATGTTCTAGCATTTATTCGCAACTTGGGGGCCAAACGACAAGCCAAAAATGCTCTAAATTGACCTTAAGTGTAAACGGGGCTTTAGAGGTACTTTCATACTTTCCTGATTTTCGTCAATTTTTATAAACCCAAGGAACACCGTCCCTTCTTTTATATTTCACTTTGAACATTAAATTATCACAATGCACATCTCCTGCTTCTAGAAGTACTGGACCCACACCAGACTCACAATGAAATATTGTGTAAAATAGTTTTAGCAAATGAGATGCCCATTGCCAACCTCTTCTTCATACAATGTACACATGGGTGGAGGTGGTGGAGGCATGAAGTTGGGCATTTATATGTGAAATGGTACACACCAGTGTTGGGCAAGTACCAGATCGCAGGCTAAGATTTGGAGGTTCTGGTTCTAGTTCTTAAAAACCTACCCACAAGTGGGTCTCCATTCTGGAACCAGTTGGAACTAGAACCAGCTTGATATATAAAGGTTCTAAAACTGGGTGGGAACCAACCTCGGGTTCTAACTTTCATTATAATCAGAATCAAAATTGGAATTGGACCTAAGGGTTGGTTCCAGATTGATATTAGAACTGGAATTGGACTGGAATATTAACATAATTTGATTCCAGTTCTGATTTTTAAATATGTCTCATTTTTGGAATAAAAGTCTAGAGTTTTTGTCATTGCTGATCTTGATTTTTTCAAAGAAAATTGTCTTTATTGATTATGTCTTTCATCTTTCTCAAATTTCGGAGACTTTTCCTGATTTTTTAGATGGTTTTACTTATTTCTATATTTTGTTTCTGGTTATCTGAGAAATTTCCAGATTTTTTGGATTATCTTTCTGATTCTTTTTATTCTTTTTTTATTTAGTTATATTATGTTTCAAGCTTTCCAGATATTTTTTGTGGTTTTTCATTTTCAAAAATAAATTTAAATGCTCTTACAAAATATTTTGAATATGAAGTTGAAACTGCAGTTTACCTGAAGCCATAGGTTCTACATACAGGAATTGGAATTGGGCAAGTTCAACTGTAGGTTCTAGAATCACAACCAGAACTGCTCCTAAAACAAACAAAAAAAGCTGAAACCAGAATTAGAATCAAATCTCAATTTTGGGAAAGAAGAAAAACCAAAATTGAACTGGAACTGGTGCTTGAAAATTTCAGGAACTGGATCCATGGGTTCCTCCAAGAGTACAGAACTGCCAACACTGGTACACACCAGTGCACCTTCCATCAGAAACAGAAAAACCCTCTATATAGAAAGGCAAGTATGGGAACCCATCTACAAGAAGTACAAGGCAAAAAAAAAGAGAACACACGTCACGCAAGAACATAAGAATTAGGACACCATTAGTACACTAATAAAATAGGTCATAAATAAAAAAAAGGCATAGTTTGTCACAAATTGGCTTGTGATGAAGGTGCAGTAATTATGATGTGTGAAAGAGATGAGGAGTGTTTTTCAAGCATGATAGCACGCTGAAAAATTGTAATGGCTTGCGCATGCTAGAGGGCTATGGACACTTGCAGGTGATAATAAGAAATAAACATCATGAGAACTAAAGAAAATCATTGATGATGAGCTATAACGGATTGAGCACAAATGAAAAAAGAATCAAAACAAAAATGAAAACAACCATAAATCTCTATGGCAAAGGAGAATGAAATTGTTTTTTGATATGCGTTCCACATATGATCTGATTGTGTCTTCTCTTGAATGACAATTAGTATTACATGTGACGTCATGGATGATGGACGCTATATCATGACTGCATAAAAAAATGATTACCACATCTAAGACAAGACCAACAACTCAGCTGTCAAGGTTCCAAACTTCCAAACCTTGGTAACCTATCCTGTACAAACCCTCCTATTTCCTTCAAGTAGTTACCATGTATAAGTGGGTATGTATCATAGGTAAGTGGGTAGGGAATATAAGTGGTTACTACCTATATAGGTAAGTATGTGAGACATTGGGTGGCAACTAGTAATTAGATACATGTGGATGGTTAGTATATAGCTAACCAGCATGGTTAATTATGAGACAGGATTTCCAATGAAAAAGTGTTTCCTGTCCTCGTACCATCCATCCTGCCTGGTGCAAAGCTGGTGGGTGCTAGTAACTCACTCTGGCATTGGTAGCTCACTGCAGCCAATCTGTAAGGTAACACATGAGGGGTGGCAATTCCCTCCACTCTACACAAACAACTGTCCAATTTGAAAAGAGAAAGTCGTCCACTGCCATGGATGACCTCCCATCATGGTTCAATAATTCTAACTTAAAAATTTGTTGGGTTGTGCCCACCTCAGTGGGTGTATGATTTTGGGATGTAAGGGATAAACTTAAATGTTTTGGAGATTTTAAAATGGCTCCACTATGCATGTTGTAGTACCAGCAGAAGGTGATAAAAGTAAGTCTTTGTTTTTGTTTTTGTACATAACAACTTTGATCTAGCTCCGTAACTATACCGTCAAATTTTCTTCCACTTAGAACACAGTTTCCACCAAGAACCCTAGACACTTAGATCACCTTTAAAGATTTATTGGCAGGAACCTCCACTGCAACGTGGAGAGGGGTATTCCACAATCAACATATTCTGAACATGTGTTGCAGAGCTCACTGGTAATTGGGATCATATAGTATAAGCAAAAAATGTTTTAAACCCATTATTGGACCTTGGGACCTCAAAAAAGGTCTTTGATTCAAACCCAGTGGTGTGCAGGTGAAATTTCTGCCGGCCCTGTGCCAATGGGCTTGACTTGGGTATGCCAACGGCTTGTCAGGTTGGGTCAGCTATTGCGCTTCCAAAACAATTGTTTTTAAATATTTAAAATCAAAACTGTCGGTAATTCTGAAACAAATATTTTATCCAGGGAAAAAGATGTCTGGAAATTTCATTAATTCGCAATTTTTTTTTAAAAAAATGGAAGAATATGCTCCACAAGACTGACTATGAAATGTTGTCGTATTGCCTAACTTCTACTAGACAATCCTTTGATGGGACCTAAGAGCCTTGACCCACCCAACCCTTCCAGGATACATATTAATAAAGTTGGAGGTAATGGAGGAACCTTCTGGAACAAAGTGGGTTAGGTTGGATACTTTTGAAGATTCTTTTGAATAAAGTGTACTATTTCCATTAAGAAAAAGAACGAAAGGGGTGATAAATAATATTGCCTCTTCTGGATTCAATGGGCCTTTATGGTTTGCTGACCTTCTTCAGCTCCTGCTCAGATCAAATAAGGAAAAGTAAGAAATAGACAGTAGAACAGGTGAGCTTCCGTCAATGGTTGGACCATCAGTGATCACGCTTTAAGTTACCTATGATGACCAATCAAATAGGCAAATCTTAGTTGAATGGTTATGGGTCTCATATATAGGTAGATGGGCAGGAAAATAGGTAACTACTTTGTAAGTAGATGGTTTATACGTAGGCATGGGGTATTTTTATTACCTACCTACTAACAACCTGCTTGTAGGGTTGTTAGTAGGTAGGTAGGAAAAAAAGCAACTGACCTAATTACCATGGTTAGCTAGGGAACTGGAACCCAACAGAAAACTGTTTCCTGACCGCTTACCATTCATCCTTCATGGTGCACTGGTGAGTGCTGGTTCACAGTGGCTGTCATGTTGCACTTGCAGCTTTCCAAGTGATAGGGTAGACAAAACATATATCATCATCATTCTTGGGTAACAATCTTGCTTCAAGATCTACCCAAAAGACCTAGAGGCTGCCCAACATGGAGGTGGCAGCACAAACTGAAAGGGCGGCAAGGTTCTTGAATGTGGCCACTGTAGGAGGTCCACTATATGAGCATCACGTTAGCCTATGGAGTGCCCCATATACCCTGTCAAGTCTTCAGATTTTCTATTTTATCTCATTCATGTAACTACCAGTTTCATGGGGTGGGTACCTGGCTTGGAGGGTAAGCACCAGTGTTGTGAGGTTCTTCTCAAACAAAACATGGTTGTTTTTAAAATTCTTCCAGATCTTTAAACCTCGGAAGGACCTCAACCTGGGCAGTTCTAGGGCTTGGGTGCCAAGTGACCTCAACGTTCTAGGGCATTGGGTCCCACATTTGGCTCCTATCTTGTGCCAAGTTCCCATCAAGGTTTTTTTCAAAGAATGTTGAATAGTAGCCAAGGTGGCTAGGGCTTTCCAGTCCATGGCTGACATGTGGCAGCCTTTAATAAAATTAGATGATTTTTTTTTTATCTCACCATTTTGTGGGTAAAAATGTGGTTACTTTGTGTTTTTTTGTGCTAGGAGGTAGTTGGCTGCAAGGTTGTTGCTGCTTTCACTTTTGGAGGCAACCAGATGCTCCAACAAGTAAAAAGAATGGCAAAAACTTTGGAAATAGAGTAGAAAATTGGCATCCAAAATATCAAGCAAGTGAAATTCATCTCCTATAAACCTTAGAAGCAAAATCTCCTAGGGGAATTGAACCTTTATCCAAATGGATCTTGCCCATTGTCGCAAGAAATAGGCTTGTGAAAAAAACAAAAACATCGTTATTAGTCTAGTAGAAATAACTTAAGACATACCAAATTCAACAATAGGTTACAAACTACAAAGGCAAGATTTTGAAATTAAAAAAGGGCTTAGAAAATGGGGCAACAAGTTTTGTTGCAAAATGTTGCAACTGGTTTACTGGCTTTTGAACTTTTTTTTGTGTCCATATTTCATTGCTACAAAAAGTGCTAAATTTTCTAGAGATTTAAAATTTTGTGCATACATACACATTAGCTAGTCCATATGTGTGGTGAGTTGGTTTCTCAACTTGTTTTAGTGATGGATATAGTAAAAAAAACATCTTTCATTTTCGACATTCCCCAAAACCATAATCATAGAGAGCTCAATGAGCTTCAGCCACTTAGACAGCTTATGAGAAATAATTTGGTAACTAGCAAGCAATGGCCACATCTTTGAACATGGGTTCTTTATTTTGGGTGGCTTCATTATTGCTATAGCATTAAACATTAGAGTCATCTTAAAGAAAGGTGTTTGTTAATCCAACTTAGCCTTATAAGAAAATGAGGAATAAAAACTTGATTGGGACTAATGTTCTTCCCGTGACAATAATGCGCCTTCAAAATACCCAACTATGCAAAAAATGTGTTCAATTTTTGGTTGAAGCTAGAATTGGGGGTGAATAATGCCAATTGTGATGGAAACCTTTTCTCCAATCCCTTAATGAGGCCATGAATGACATAGTTACATTTTTTTAACATCTTGCACAACCACCAATTAGTCCATCTTTGAAACCCAACTCAAACACCCATTATTGTGTAACATTTATAAAACATCTAACTCCTCCCATAAAACTGAAATGTTGCATATTCAATCTATAAAGTTGGTTCAATAACACAAACATGATGTAAAACATCATTGCAATAGTAATAATGTCCATAAATTAACCAAAATCATTATGCCCACACCTTGTTTGTTCATCACAATACATTTAATAAAGGGGATCTTTTCATGGTGACAACCAAATCACAACTAAAAGCATCTTGGGTTTGAGCAAACTTGGAAAGACCTTAAACATTTAGCCAACATATAGATGATGCAAGCAAGACCCAAAAAAATCTCAATATTGCAAAATAGTTTCAAATTTGCCTTGACACTTGTTCTTGAAACATCTAAGTTACCAAGGTCTTATACTCAATTAAAATCCATTTGGTAGGAGAAAACATGGAGATCCAACTTGTATTGATTCTTGATGTTGCGAAGGACCTTTGAAGCTTTATGCTTTAGAAATTCAGCCAACTTGCATTTGTCCAGAACATGCTTAGGGGATGTACAATAATAATTATACACATATTATAATAAAGCTTCAATCCTAGACATTAATGGTAGCTTGGAAAATGTCTAAACAACAAGAATGGTTTGGTGGGCAACACAATGCAACCTTAGCATGAAGGGGGCATGTATTTCCTTCAATTGTGTAATAACACTAGTTTTAGCCCCTTAAAAAACTAACACAATGTCAACATCAAATTGATAAGTTTGGAACCAAATTAGTTTCAAAAAGGCTTCCATACTATAGGAAGTTCGCCACAATCACCTTAATTAGGTTGTTTGTAGTAGCACAAGACAATAGTTCTTCCAATGTCAAGAAAATAGGTATGCATTTCCAAACTTCAAGCACATACACATGAACATCAATCCACCCTTGGCAATCCATAATGGTGACCTCATCAACAAACATAGAAAGGAACTTTGTTGATTAAATAACTAAACATGTTTTCATGAGCACAAGCTTTTGCATGTATTTAACCATTATTTGTCACCTACTATGTCAATGCCATGGAGTTCATTCATTTGAATGTTCATCCATGATTTGTAGCAAATTTTTATTTAATTTTCACTTTAATTTTAATTCACTTTTAATTAGCTTCCAATTAAATTTTAGTTCACTTCTAGTTGACTTTTAGTTAAGTTCTAGTTCATTTTTAGTTAGATCCTAGTTCACTTCTAGTTAACTCATAGTTCATTTTTAGCTCACTTCCAATTAATCTTTAGTTTACTTTCAATTCACCTCATGTTAATCTTTAGTTCATTTTCAATTAACCTTAATTAACTTTTAATTAAAATTGGGTTCACTTTTAATTGAATTTTAGTTCACTTCCAATTGAGTTTTCATATTTCACACATGGATGCACATGGGCACACATGGGTGACCATGGACCACATGTATATTGAAAGTTTTTTTTAAATCTTTCTTGAGCTAGGTGTCCAATGGGTACAAATAAAAGTAAAATTCCTCATTACCTTTAATCTATTCAATGTTAATTTTGGGTATGATTTCTTATCATAGCCTTGTTTTGTTTCTTCTTTATAATAAAATCTTGTTGGATTCTTGTTCGCACATGTTGTGTTCTTATTCTTGTTTTTTCTTGTTTCATGATTTGGATTTGGAATTAAGCCTACCCTTATTCTCGTTTGGGTTAGAAAATCTTGTAGTCTTGGTTGTTTTCATGCTTGTGACATTAAACACATATTTAATTAATTCCAAACTTCAACTTTAATTATGGACTTAATTCAATGCATGAGGGGAGGCAAAAACACATTTGGTGGCCACCAAATAGGCCATATTTCAACCATCTTTTCATGTAATTTGCATAAATTTCCAACAAAAAACTAAATTTGACACCAAATTCAACAAGCTAAGGAACAAAACCCTTCTAATGGCCACCAAATAAGATGTATTTCCACCAAATTTTCATATAATTGCATAAATTTTCAACAAGAACCTAAATTTGACACCAAATTCAACAAGCTGGAAAACAAAAACGCATCTAGTGGCCACCAAATAAAACGTATTTCAACTAAGTTTTCATGTAACTTCATTAATTTTTCGAAAGAAAATATTTGAAATCAAATTCAACATGGTGCAAATGTCGAAATTAGTCTATTGGCCACCACATGGGAGGAATTGCCACCATGCTAACACGCACTTTCATAATTTTCATTAAAATTTTGAAATTCCATTCAAATTCAATATGATTGTCTAATGGCTTCCAAATTACTAGAATTTCAAGCATATTTAAATTAATTTTCATAAAATTTACACAAGAAATTGTAAACTCAAACATGTTTTATGTCAACTCAAACTTGTAAACTCAAGTATAACCGATGTGATAATCACCAAATCTCAAGTAATTATTTTCGTCCTCCTATTGTCAATTGCAACCAATATTTTCAAATTAAAATTCATTGAATTTAGTATAAACTAAACCGCTTGGCTAAAATGAAGGTTAAACCTTGCCAACAACAAATCATAAACTTAAGTACATGAGTGCAACTTTTTTTTTGTATTTATCACTAATGCCACCAAACTTCGACAAAAATTTCAACCACCCATGACATTAAAAAGGAAATTTCCATACATCACCACTATAGTAGTTTTTCATGCACACTTAAAATGATAATTTAAAACAAACAATGTCCACATTGACAAAGGTCGACACATTGGAATGTTTATAAAAAGGATAAACATTAATATTTTCTTCAATGAACACCCACAAGAAAATTGAATATATTCCAAAGCATTAAAATCCCATTTGAAAAAGAGACTAAACCTAATGTAGTGACCATAAAATAACACCAACATTTCTGTTTAATGTTCATAAAAATTTGAACCTACAATTACAATGCATAGGAGCTATTGTTGGCTACATCAAGATGAGCTTTTGCCTTAGATGCATGGGTCACACTTATACTTATCATGGAATGAATTGTTTTATTGCTTTTAATCAAAAAAGAAAATGTGACACAAGAGATTTCAACCCATTGTTTTGGGTCTGTATGATCATTCTTTCACTTGTTCAACCAAAAATTATGATACAATTCCTCATCATTCTTGGCTCCCTTTTTCACAAGAACCCACCATTGAATTTAGACCTTCCTATAATTCTCATTCTCCTGATCTTTTACAACATCACTTTTGTCCCTTCCCATCCACACATGATAGACTTTAGGGTCTACAGGCCTCACAAGAACAAAATTACCAACAAACAAATCATGAAAAGGTGTGTATGCAGTAATGTTCAAAGAAGGGTGCATGTTTCTAGGGCCACAATATGGAGGGATGACAAGATCTTTAAGGTCAACATCTACAATGGTAGGAATGGATGCGTGCTCATAATAAGTTCTCCAATTGCTAGAAGGCCAAAAGCCTTCCAATAGAATAGAACTCTACCGTGGGATAGGTCTTGATAATAACTCCAAAATCTTTTCCCAATATTTCACATAAAGACCCATAACTTTAAAATATGAATTGTCCTTCAACATCCCAAGCATCCAAAATTCAATATATTTTGAAATCCCATTACTAATGAATCTTTCCTTCTCATTTGCCCTCAATTCATCATTTCCCCATATTGGGCGAAATGGAATAGGATTCAAAACCCCCATCGGCAATTTTAGCCATCTAGTGCCATCCTCCTTCCATAATCATATGGCCAGGCCATCTTTAGGGCTCCACAAAACATCAATAAGAAATACTTTGTATTGCATCACCAACCACCCTATTTCATCCACAAAAAACTGAAACAAATGCATCTCTGTATGAACAACAAGGATGTCCGAACCATTGTTCAAATATCCATTGACCCAAGATTTGAAATCAAGGATTTCTTAAATGAATTGAAAAATGAATGGACGATCTAGGGAAAACATGAATGTTTTCATCAAATTTGCCATGACATAATTATTTTGTTTTCTTAATTTATTCAACAAATATCCAAAATTTCCATCAATATCTTCATGTGTGTGCCCAACTACAAGAAACCCCAATTGAACTTCTTCAAAAACTTCACAAACAGTTAGCAAGGAAAGAAACACTAACAAGTGACAGTTCTTGTTATCTTTTCACACAATTGTCCATTTGAAGAAGCAACTCCCTTGGCAATGGCTTCACATCCACAATTTTATCCATAGGCTTCAATGCATTCAAACAACAAGAACTTCCTTGTAGAATTTGTTGGAAGAATGCATTTTGCGGTTCAAATTCAAACAAAACCCGTCGTTCCGTAATTAGCTCCTTTTCAAGGCTACAAAACAAATGTAAAAGTGACCCAATCGTGAAATTAAGATCATTGGGCTAAAGCTCGTTAAAATATTGAATGAAGATTTTGTCCCCATGTCCATGAACAATCATTATAGTCAATGTCACTAGCAATTGCCCTAGCTTGGACACCATTTTGTTCGTCATTTGAAACCAAGGTAGAGCTATTTTAAAATGGTCCATTTTATCATGAATTACACATAAGAAGTCTTCTTTAGATTGCACAAATTCAGCTCTTAAGGTGTGATATAGACACCAACAAGATTTTTGGTGAATGTTATGCTTATTCAATTTAATCTCATGCTCTTTCACACAACGGTTGTTTTTTCTTTCTCAACTGGCTCATAGTAGACTATGAGATGTTTTTAACTTGTAACTCCTTGCTAATCTACAAGCGTGAAGAGAAACCAAATATTATAATGATAAACAAGAACATTAAATATCTATTATGACTTCAACTAAAGCCATGTTACTATGTAGACCTGGTGGCCACCATAAAGGTCAAAACATTGTAGGATTATAAAACTCCATGAAAAATCAATTTGTAAACAATGCTTGAACGAGACAATATTAAGCACATCATTACTTGATATGGCGGCCACCAAATGAAACATTAATTTGAGAAGTATAACAATCTTCATACAACATAACAAAAATGAATCATTCCATGTTTACTTGGTCACTACGCTTTCACATTGTCCTTCAAATATTTAAACAAAACAAACAGACATCTTGTTTCCCATCTTTGATTCCCTTCCTTTGATGCAACATAACATTAACACATTGCTCAATTAAGGATTGAATGTTTGATTCGGCCTCTATCGCTAGGGCTTGCTACTTTTGACTCCCTTTATTTTGATGTTATAGAATCCTACACTTTCTTTTGTTTTCCTACTTCTAACTAATGTAAGTTGACCTAGAAATCCCCATGATTTTGTACCAAGCAATTTCACAAATATCCCTCTCTTAAAGCAGCACAAATTTTGCACGGTTGCAATCTCTTTTTCAATGCAGCCTTCTTGGAATATCCAACATGTGGGCAAACCTCTCCTCAAACAACTTGTTCCAAAATTCATGTCTAAGGTTTCTTGTCATTTGGTGAGGGAAATGTTAACATTAGTTTAAGGAACAACACATCACCACCCTTACTCCATGACAAGATTCCTCACTTAGCACCTTTTTTATCCTTAAGACAGAATTTACGGACACAATCTTGTTCAATTTTCTTTTATTGAAGCTATATATATTTTTCTTCACACCAATCATTCATTGTATGAAAGCAAGAGCTCCTTCATTGAAAATCCCTCCATAGCTGTCTAAGATAACGACCATTTCCAATTAATCATTATCGCTGAGATGCCTCCAAGACAGTAGAAAATGGTCAAGCCAACATGATCATGACCAAGAATGTTGTCTAGAATTGCTTCCTTCAGATTAGATGTCGTCACACAACCTTTCATGAAAAACACACCTTCAAGATCTAAAAAATTACATTCATTTCCACGCCAACTATTAAGCCTTATTGGCGGAGCTTCTTTTTGGCACATGTCTTCTTAATTAGGCAAGCTTGCCACATTATCTTCATTAGTATTAAAAAAGTCACTACTTTCATTATACTCACTCCCCAAAAATGTAGGGAGCCCTTCGGTAGAAACTTGATCATTTTGGTGTTCTCTAGATGTGTTAACATTTCAAACTGCACTTGGACAAACCACCCTCTTCATAAAGAGATTATTGATAGTTTCATCTTTAATATGTTCCAATCTAACATTCACTTGGTTTACTAGCCAAAAGCAACTTTTTCCTATAGTTGATCCACAATTCCACAATGTTAAAATTGGGCTAAAGAATGCCTGTTCTTGGTAGAAAAGGAATACAGTCTCTAGTGAAACAATACTAGAGATGCACTCCTCCGGTCCTTGGGGCCCATAGATAAAAAGAGTCAACAAGTCTAAACAAACACCATAGCTGATGTGAAGTTTTTCAAGATCGTCCCTTAACTCCCACAAATCAATTTAATCTCTAGAATTCAATGTTTCCATGGTTTCTATCAATTCTGAAATAAAATGTTTTTTTCAATCAAAAGCCTAAGATATAGGATTCTATTGATTGTCTTTAATTAATGAAATCAATTCAGATGTTATCATTTGTCATTCAACAGTATTTTAGAAAACTACATGGTAACAGTTATTTTGATTGATGAAAAAAATTGATTGGAATACTTTTCTTTAATTACATTTATCATTACTGGTCATTTTCTTGCGAGGGTAGCAAGACGACAACTCAATGACTGCCAGGTTGTTTTCTCATGAGGGGTAGTGAAAAGACAACCTAGTGGCCACCATGTCATTTTCTCGTGAAGGTAACGACACAATGACCTAGCAAACACCAAGTCATTTTCTCGATCTATTTTAATATCATGAACTACTAAATCACTAGGACAAAACCTTCATGGGAAAGCGATCTAACGGCCGCCAGATCGTCTCCCAAGATGGAATTAAAAGGTTACCTTCTACTTAAGTGTCAACTTGGTAGTCGCCAGACTATTCAATTTTGCACCATCCTAGGGTCGTCCATTGGCCATGTAATGGTCAAGTTATGAGGATTTCAATCTATGGATTCCCATGTCATATGCTATTGAATCACTATGGCATTTGAAATGACGATAAAGAAACCAATTAACTAAAGTAATGATAAAATACAAGCGAGGTTTGAAGAAAACATGTTTCATGGAGAGTATTTAAAATGGAAGAAAGTCCATAGGGTGAAATTGAGATAGCCAATTTCCTTGTTTTTTAATGACTTCTAGTAACTCGGTATTAAATTTCATTCTCTACTACTCAATTGGATGAATGACTAAAGGTTATAAATGCAAACGATGCATAAAAAAAATCAAAATGAAGAATCATATAATGACTAACACATCACTATGTTTATTGATTGATGACTCGGAGGACGTGGTGTTTACCTGATTTCTCTTTATAAGGTGGGCAAAAATTAGAATAGATACAAGAAAAAAGATGGCAAGGGAGGAGAAGCATTGAAAGGTTGGAAATTCAAACATACCTTATCTCATAAGAAGGATGGGAAGTTGTGATTGTCCTACCTTCAGTATAAAGGTGAAATCCAAATGAAAAACTTATTGATTATTGTGTTTTGCAAGATTGACAACAAGAAAATTGAAGAGAAAGGAAATGTGTAAAAAACACTCACAATAGCGTTGTTTGATTTTGCAAACTCTGGATATCGTATATCATTGTGCAACTTTTGGATGCCATGTAGCATTGTGAGCTTATGCACCTTTTGGACATTCCAATTATGGAAGGTCACATTAGAGTTCTCGAAATTGGAAGAAAGAAATAAACGACAATGATACAAATGAGAAGATGAATTGAAAAAGCTTGGTGTTATGAATGAAAAGGAGTAACTTGGGAAGAAATAATAGGGAGACAAACAAAACTATGGTTGGGGAAGAATTACTTGAAAAGAGTAGATAAGGAGAGAGTTGAGCACATTGACATCAAAAGAGAAAAAGACTTCTAGAAACCTTAACTTGCAACTTCAAAAAGTTGGAGACTTCCCTCTAAAAGAAAGATGTTTGGGAACCCTAAATCACAACTTTCACAAGTTGAAATGTTCCCTCTTGCCTTTTTGCCAAATTGGGCTAACAAGATGATGTTATATGGATGAAAAGGTTTTTACCTTGTTTCATCCATTTAAGTTTTGGAGATTTAAATTCAAGCCTTGGCCAATTTAGAGGATCTATATGCAATAACCAACCAACATTATTATTAATTGTCAACTTTAATAAACATTTCATAGCATAGTTGGGTGAAAGCACATTACGGTGACCCCCTTTGGGGCACTTTCGGGTCTAATATTATAGTACATACAATATAATTATTTCAAAAGCATGGTACATTTAATTTTGGGTATCAATTTTGGTTTTTGGGCCCTACAACAATTATTTTTACAATGTTATGTAATATTATTTTAGAAATAATCTTAAATTTCATTATTTATATTGAAGGATCCATGAATATATTTATAATATACATTGTTATAATATGGCCATAGTTTCGTTTTGACTACATTAATTTTAAGGCTTCATTAATCATTAAAATAATTAATTTTAATGAAATTCAAAAAATGGCCCATCTAGCTATCTTGTCATCTTCTATGTGGATGTGATTTTTTATCAAAATTTTAATTTACTGCACATTTATCGCACCTTTATTGAAAAAACTCATTTTTTGAAATGAAAATTTATAAATTAGTCACATAGTATCCAAATATGGTTCATATTATGTGAAATGATATGGTTCAATATACCTTCAACTTTCATAAGGACTAAAAATCATTTAAATTATTTTTGGAGTATATTTGATTTTTCGAATACAAAGGTGCAATACATTTCTTTCCACAAATATACTCCAATCTCCCACTTTATAAAATGAAATGAAATATTTTCTGTTCTAATATTTTGCCTAGGTTATATTCTAACACAATATGTAAAAATAATGTGAAACTCTTTCAAAAGTTTGAGGTGGGATACATTCAAACATGCACATCTTTGGAAAGTAATACAATGTGACATCCCAAAGGGGGTCACCATAATGTGCTTTCACCCAGTTTCAATATTGGTTGTTAACTAGTTTGATGTATTATTTAGGTGCATATTAATCTTATTCATTGGAATAAGTTTTTTCGCACAATAATTTCCATGGTATTATGAATCAATTATATAGACATGGACCTTTATAATTAGTAAAAAGTTGTTAATATTCCTATTTGCAAATTTGGGTAGAAATTTTTTAATATTATTTTTTAATGGACAACATTTAAGCATCAATTGAAAAAAACACTTTACAAATAAAAGTTTTAATGGAATGTAAGGCTAACTAATAATATTGTTTTGTAAAATTGTGAATTGCTTTTGAAGTACAAAAAGTACCGAAATGAAATTTTGGACGGCCATGATCTTTTGAAATTTATCAAAATTATTTGAATAAATCATCATGCAAATCAACACATTGATGAATTGTTACAACATTACATATAAATGGATTTTAATTATGAAAACATATATTAAGTTGGGATTAATATATTAAAGTTCAACTTCATTTCCATGGTCTTTATTTATTTCCATAATTATGTAGTATGAAGTTAATTTGAAATTTTAATATTTATATATATTTTTGGAAATGGGTTTAAATGTTGAGTTTGACAAAGTTTAACGTTGTTCTTATAAATGATTCACAATTAATTTATTGGTATATTTCCCAATTTACCACTAAATGGAAATAAGAAAAAATAAATCAAATCTCAATGTTACAAGAATAATATTAATATTCTACAATGATCATTATCTTGTATTCATTGGGAGAATCACGACATTTATGGATTATAACAATGTTCAAGTAAATTATATGTAAAGCAATTAAATATTTTTTTCCATTTTAATTAGACATTAATGTAATTCACTTGATTGAATTACTTTATGTTTTGCTATTAAGTACATTAAGTTCCACATTACCAAGTTCACCCTTGAATATTATTTCACCAATCACAATGTGGTGGGAAGAAGTCTTCTACCAAACTTGAAGATTTGTTTCAAGATGATATTATATTGGACACAATTTGAATTGTTTTTCTAATACAATTGTTGCATGATGTTTTTGCATTTAAACTTGACATCATTGATGTATGCAATTATAAGTCTAAACACAAAATATATTAATTTCAAGATTCATGGATTTTATTTGTTACTCTACGTTTCATCAATTTAAAACCAATATAATAATTCGATCTTGAATGTAAAAATATACATGTGTGACTACATATGTAATATACATATAAAATTGACAATGTGTGAGTATTTTTTATTCATTGCATATATAATAACTTTCATCTTTGAATTTAGTTCTATTTTATTGTCATTGAAGTCATGATTGAGATTTTGGAGATTTCAAATTAATTTATCAAGCTATTATTATCATCAAAATTATAGATTCTTAATGTTAATATTGTATTGTTTTATACTATTTATGTTTGGTATAAAAATTAGAACAAACATGCATGAGATCATACAAATGGGATGGCAACACATCATTAAGCAAAATTTGTTATAATTTATGGGTTTTTGAGTTAAGAAATCATCATAAATAATTTTGCCTACATGTGTCCAATAATTTTAAAAACATGAAATAGGTAGTCTAATTTCCATTCACATGAAAATTATAATGATTTTCATTAGTAGTTACACCATTTGGTGGCCAATAGGAGTATGGAGTGTGGAAGGAGGTCACAATTGCATCCATTGAAACGAGTGCAGGCATGGTGGGTGTAGAGAAGGAAAAGCTAGGTGGAAGCTTAACAATAGTAGTGCCTTCGTTGCCCAAAGTACTTCAATGATCAAAAAAAAAACTTTGTAAGATTGGTATTGGGTTGATAATCTTGTCATCTAATAACTCCTCGTCATCATAATTCTTTATTATTTACAATGGAAAAAACACAAAGTTGGAGTTCAGTTTGGGTCACCATTTTGTCACCTATATGTTGAAAAATATTTGCAGGATTTCACATTGCATGTTCCATTCATAAAGGCACCTTGGTAACATGGTAGCATAATTAATGCTAAGACATGGCACCCTTTAAGCCTTCTGATAGTTCAAGGTCATAGCTTATTCATGTCACCAGCAAATCTTAGTGGCATATGAGGTTATTTGAGCCACAATATCTTTGTATTAACTAATAAATTTGACAACATAATGATACTTCGAGGTGTTGTACTTATTCTCGTCTCTAGTGGTGAGATGTATTATAGCTTGATAGTCAATTTTCCTAGCTTGCCTATGCATGTACTTGACTTGAAACCTTTTCAAATAGGCCTTGGTCATATTGGATTTAGTAGACACCATGGTGTCGAATTAGTGTGGCCCTTCATGCTACTCATCCTCTTCTAAGCATTGAAAAAGTAAAAGAACAAAAGGAGATAAACACAAGAAAATACAGGTAGACCAAATACATGCAAGCATCAATAACTTCATTCAATTGGTCGCCATGAAGCATATTATTATCGATGTTTACTCAAGCAAAATAGTAACTTCATTATGCATAGGCTAGTAAAAAATTTGTTCCCTGAACCCATGTCCTTGATAAACAAGATAAACAAATTTATTTATATTAATTATTATTGCATCATTTGATGGCCCCCAAATGAAAGTTTCTATTTCATTTTCCAACTTCCAAATGGTAAAAGACTTTTTATGATCAAATAAATGACATCTTTCTTAGACATCTTAAACCTCTATTTGATTAAAGAATCATATTTGATTATGATTATAATAAGTTGTAAATTTACCGATAAAATTAAATTTACATGTATAATATGTAACTAAATAATCATCATATATAATATTAATAAATAGATCATAACTCAAACATATTTAGTAAAACTATAATAATTTGTACTGTCCATGTCAATAAACAATACATAAAAACCAATAAATAAATAATTAGACACAAGTTGATTATCAAACAAATATTGTAATTCCAGAAATGTCACATATGTTTTAATCATCAAAGTATTGTAAATGGACAAATTATTGGTTTTAGTTGCCAAAACAATTATGACCAATTGCAAAAACAACTAGGTTTTCATCCATCCAAGGATCCATTCACAATATTGGATGAAAAATGTGCACTTTTATTTTATTTTTCCATCCAAACATGTAATAGTCACAAATTATAGTTGCATTAAAGTACCATCTACCCACCTATGTCCTACCTACTTACCTTTACCTACCATCTACATATATTATATTTATTTTTCTTCCTACTTACTATCTACCTACATATGAAAACAATTTTTTGATTTACTTATAGTTTACATAAGTAGGTATAAACATTAAAAAACATAGGTAGGTAGGCATGTGTACCTACCTATCTACCTATTTAGGTACATACTAATCCTACTTATGAAGAAAATTGAAGTTCAAATGTTATTATACACATTGACAAAAAAATTCATGAAAGTTCAAAGATACATGTTAAATCCATTTTGAATCATATTTCTTAATATGTATTTAAATAAAATTTACATAACAAAACATCAATAGTTAATTATTATGTAATTATCAAATATCTTTAAATTAAATTGTTGGTGTTCATGAACTCAGAATCAATATTAGATAAAAATAAAAAGTCCAAAATTAACAAATGACCATTTCGAAATTCAAAATTTGGAGAGAAACTTTGATTTGGGGACCACCATATGTTGCGATAATAGATATTAATATATAATTTTTTCTTCATTAAATGATCCAAAAAATAGATATTTCTAATTTTTTATTTAGAAAACTTGATCCTAACCATCAAATTTGAAAAGTCCGGAATTAATAATTTAGTCTAAAGTTAATTAAATACATGTCATTACTTAATTTTGTCATTCAAGGATAGTACATTAATCCTTGTTAAGTAACTCAAAGGTAGTAAAATATTTATTAAATGGTTCATGTTTGAGATATTTATTTAATGTTTATAGAGTTTAATGTATAGAACTTAGGTTTAAGGTTTATGGTTTAAAGATGAATTATAGGGTTTATTATTGAAATTTGATTTATAAGGTTGAATAAATAGTTACATTATTTTATTTTATTACTATGGTAATATTTCAAATCAAGTTTTTCTTAAAACTCATTATTGTACTAATATGTCTTAATTCACATTTTAAATGAAATTTGCATTTGGATTAATTAAATCATTGTAATATGTAAATTGTATGATATTTGTTTATTTATATGTAATCTAAGTTGTATTTATGTATAGATATATATGTATGTATGGATGTTTGGTTGTATATGTTTGAATATATATGTATGTGAACGTGTGTGCGTTTGTTTGTGTTTTTTATTGGTTATATGTATTTTTTAAAAATGTGTTTAAAAGAATATATAAAGTTTGAGGTCATCACATGTAGGTCATAGATATTTTGGTGTGCAGTACATATGACAATTTTCAAAATAAGAATCATTTGGATATGGGTTTTGTTTGAATATTCGTTTGCATATTGTGTGGAGGATTTCATTTATTTATTTGGTTTGGGTGTGAGTGTAAGTGTTTAAGTTGCTTCATGTGGGTGCTTCATGTGTGTGTTTCATATGGATATTATGTTTGTGTATATTTTTTATTTTTTTCAATATAATTCAAATATGAATTTCAAACTAAAATAAATGGTCGTAATTTAATTAGTTAATTGGTTTCTATGTGTTTATATATATGTTTGTTTGCAACATAGAAAAATGGAATGTAACAATATATATAATTTCTTTGTGTATATTGTTGCATTTCATTTTTCTGTGTTAAAGGCATTTTACCCAATATAGATCAAAATTGTTAGGTGATAACTTGCAAATTTTCTTACTAAATTTTTCAAGACTTTGTTTTTTTTCTAAATTGACTCCTAATGGCCACCATGTCATAGTTATTTCTATTGTTGCAAGTGAATCATATTTTTGTTTTAATGTGGTGTACCATTCAATGTAATTCTATCTTTTAGGGTTTGAGGTTATGGTTTAAGGTTTTGTGTTTAGGGTTGTATATTCTTTCCTAAGAACAACCTAACAACCTAACGCCCGTGTTGTAATGATGGTGGAAAATAAATTATAAATTGAACTGCATTGTTGAGTTAAAAACAAATCACATTGTGCAAATGTTCTATCTTCCATAATATGGAAGATAGAACAATGTTTGCACAATTTGATTTGTTTTTAACTCAACATGTAGTCGAATCTATGATTTTCTCAACTGGCATTACAACACTTGCACCATGTTGTTATTTTCATCATCAAACTTAGGCTCATCATCATCATCATCATCATCATCATCATCATATTAAGTTCATGATTTCAACTTGTTCCCTAGAAAAGGTGTTAGCTCACAACTTTAAAGTTTTTTCTTTCAAACTTGGATATCATATAGCACTAGATTTATTATACAATGTGAGTCTTGCATTTTATTTTTCAAATCAGATCTTGCTCTTGATGCAATAAATCATGATCAACAATCCTACATATTATTGTTTCTAAACTTTTATTTTTTCCTTCATGAATAGATTTGAACATATGCCCACAAGGCTAAATATGTGTTCCTATAGAAATTCATATGCATAATGAAAGTAATGTTGGCATTTGAAGGTGGGTTGTAAATTGTGGGATCCAAAACTTAGACATCCCATTGCACACAAATCCAATAATATGGTATTAAAGTATTAATGCCATTGGCAATCAGGTCTAATGAATGATAAAGGTCAAAGTGGACGCCCAAGGATGTGAACTCCCCATTTTGTAAGATGCTAATGGGATCACAATGTGTCCCACATATGAGCATCAAGTAGCAGGCTAGTGTCATGGGAACCAATAGTATTTAGTATAAGTGTACAAAACATATTCATACGAAAAATTCATATGAATCTTGATTTTTTGGTAGTTATACATAAAAGGGAATTATGTTGCATAATTTGAACAAATCGCAACAACTCAATGTGTTTTGATTTTGATAAAGACCTTATCAATTTTATACATTTTGATAGAACCCTAATGGTTGACCATGGGTGACAAGCTTGCTCTTCTTAATTCAAATTTTCTTTTGTATGTGTTGTCAAGATTATTTCTACAAAGAATATAGTGAAAATTTGAAAACCTAATATTGAACAATATTTGGAACAAATGGCAAGGGTAATAAACCTTGCAATATTGTAAGCAAATATATCTCAAAATCTATAATTAAAGGTGTTGAGTCAAGAATTAAAAACAATGTGTAGAATAATTGAAACTTGCATTATGTTTTCATGACAAGTGATTAGAACAAAATCTTGACAAATTCTTAATTTTCACATAAAATCAAGCAAATATAACATCAACATTTGCCATGGTAGAAACACAATCATCCATGTGAGCAAGAATCATTTATGAATAATTAGTTTAGATATAAAATGAACTTATTTTATTTCTTTGTGGGATCTATGTTTTGTCAAATAGTATCTTCCTTTCCAAACCTTTTTAAAAAAAATGGTGTCCATATATGTTGATTAGGGTTCTCCAAACCTACTTCTTCCAAGCTTATTTACTTCACTCCTTTGTCCTTTTCACCTACATGAATATGAAAAGGCAAATTAGCATGTAGCTTTCATGCCCATGTTTTATATATATAAATAATTTAAAAATTTACCTACCTACCTCCTTTCCATGACATTGTCCACTTACATAAACAGGAAAAAGAATAATTTTGAAATATGGGACAAATCATGATGAACATTTACTTGAACTATATGGCAACATAAAAGAACCTTACCCTTGGGGCCAAGGGCATTACATTCATATTTGTAACAAAAAAATGTGGTCTTTTGATATTAAATGTTATAACAATGTGAAAATTTGAATATTATAAGATAAATCATAATTTTCAATATAAAAATGGATTATCATGAAAAAATAATGCATAAAATAATTGGTAAATGAAGACATTTACAAAGTAACAAGCCTTATTAATGATATTAAAATATTAAAATATATTTTTGTATGTTGGATGCAAAAAAAAAAATTATTAATATAAATTTTTCCCTTTTTATTTTTCCATTTTCACCATCAATGTCAAATAAACTAATGATGTATGGCCACACATTGTGCTTTTAAAAAGAATTTTTTTAAATTTCATAAAATAAAACAAAATAAAAATTGCATGTTTATCTCGAAAAATTCACCGCTTTGGGAAATTCAAGAAATTGATGATATATATTTGATGGGAATATATGTTGTTATAACATCTGTTGGCCCCCTAGTGAATTTAGTGTTTTTGCAAGTTTTCCAATTTTCAAATGGCCAATAATTATTAATTCTATACTTTTCAAAATGCTTTTGACATTAAGTTATATATACATGAAGAAATTCTACACATTGGGTCTAAAGTAATGGTAGTAGTATGCATACAAACATTGTAGCACATGTTCAATATTCATGCAAACATTTTAGAAACATTTTGGACTTTGAGATTAGTGTAGTGGTTCATACAATGCACACCAATCATGATTCAGGGTGTAATGTTCTCCTCTTTCAATTTACACCCCAAACCTATTTTGATGCCATGAAATACATTAACCCCATTGTTAAGGGCAAGGTTGTATTACAATAATCAAAACATATAAACATAAATAGTAGGTAAAATTGTAGTGTTTATTCTAAAACAGGTTGGATAGAACAAGTGAATCAATAGCTACATGGTAGCGTAGATTAGCTTGTTGAGTTGGAATTTAAATTTATGTAGGATTTTTTCCTTGTCCAAGAGTAAGTACCAATGTGGGAGTGTAAAGATAAAAAAAAGTAAAACATTAGAAGATAGAACCATGATATTTTATCTTTTGTTTTTTGTATTTTTTTCCAATATTTATTGTTCTTCTTTACATATCATTATGAGAAGTAAAATTGTGGCATAATTATGACATATTCATAATTGTGCATATACTTGGGTTATGGGAAATATTATGGTTGTTGAAATATTATGAATGAGGTATGGAATTCTATTACAGATTTTGCATGAATGGAAATAAACATGTACAAAAATAGAAACTACAATTGAACCAATGGTAGATTATTAATATTTACCAACCGTCAACCCTATAATTAATTTGGTTATTTATAGCATTAGTCTCCATTGATTTTATTGTCAATAATTATTAAACACCAACTATGTTATAAGCGATCAATATTTAACCTTATGGTCTACATAATAGTTTGTAAGCTATAACCACTAAACCCTACAACTGTCATCCTTCAAAATTTCAAGACTTTGGAATGTAATAAGTCTTACAAGACTTTGAGAAGTAGGAGCTTGAAGACAAAAAACTCAAACATCTTGAAAACCTTAAAATCAATAGGATATTATCCATGTTGTAGATTAATATAAAGAAGCTCTATTTATTAAATTTATCATTTCAAAAGCTTATTAGAATATTCCCAATTTTTAAAAATTTCTAAGTTATTCTGAAATATTTTTTTCAATTATTCTGGAATATAATTTGTGTTAAATATCTTTGGAAGATTCCTTCCAAATTATTATGCAATATTCCTTTTGAATTATTTTGGAATATTCTTTTTGAATTATTCTAGGACATTTTTTTTGAATTACTCCAAAATATTCCTTCTGCATTCAACTTGGAAAATTCTTTCCAAATTATTTTTAAAATACATTTAATTTATGAAAAAGTATCCAAAATATGGCAACACCTAAAGAAGAACCATTTGTTGAAATTTTGTCAACATTCAACATGACAAAAATAATTTGGACTTAAAAAAAAACAACATTTCATGTGCACATTTTGGGAAATTGTTTTTTCAAATATGGCCAAAATGTTTTTACAAGTTTCAATAGGCTATTGAATTAAAAATGTAGTAGGAGATTTCTGGCTAAACCCAAATATCAAAAATCATCACTTTAACACATTAATATGAAAATGAAAATAGCAAAATCTTGTTGTCGTTTGCAAATTCATAATTACAAGGGATGAAAAGGTGGTAGTGTATGGTAATAACCCCCTCTTAATTCCTTTTCCTTTGTCCCCATCCTCCCCTTCGCTTGCATTCTTCTAATTTGTCTCACAACTTTTCTCCTCACCTCTTCTTTCATTTCTAGACTTTTTCAGCTTCAACAATTTGAATTAGGCTTTTGTGTTATCACTTTTCAAATCTCATCTTATTTTTTTCTTTTCATTTTCTAACTACATTTGACTTTTCTAGTTACTTATTATTATTCTTCTTCTTACTGTGAAAGAAAAAACAAGCAGAGGAGCCAAGCTAAGAAAGGGAGTGCTAAAGGAAGCAATGAAACATGGTGAGGCGTTCAACATGAAGAAATTCTTGTAGACATGGAGGCAGTGTGAAGAAACCATCTTATAGGTTTGAATTTTCTTCACCCTCTTGGAACTTGCAACTTCCTGGGTTTATGAACCTCTTGGAAACCTACAATTTTTTTTGCTTGCAAAGTTTTCATTATAGTTGAATTCCCTTCCTACAAAGTTCTCCTACAATGTGTTATGTAATTTGCACAAAGTTCTCTTGTAAGTTGCAAATTCCTTATTAGAGAACTCTCATTAGGTTCTACATAGTTTGGAAAGTTGATTTCAATGTCCTTCTTAAAAATGTAGAGAATCCATAGAATTATACACCTCCAATAGATTGTAATTTAAAATTTTGTTTTTGCCATTATTTTAGTGGCCTTGCTTTTCATTTCTGAATAAATACATGTGCTTATATCATTCTAAAAAACCCATAGAAATGAGGGGAAATATTTTTGACCTAATACCAATTGGAGCTCGGCTTTGTCGATCCACTTTTAAATAAGGGTTAAGTGGTTTAGGGTTTGATCCTACAATGAGTATTCAATTTAGGATAATTGAGATTATTAGGAACAGTAAGTCCTTGAAGCCTAGATCATATGATAGTTAATCACCCAACCTTTTTAATTTCTTGGACATCTTTTTAATTTGTATCCTTGAGGAAATAACATTGAACTAGAATTGTGCTAAAGATCTTTGTTATTGTCTACATAACTATTACATAGTAGTTGAGTCGAAGACATGATGCCTTTCCTCCAATTGCAAAGACAAAGTATGTCATTAATTCCCTGGTCCTATGCAATTCAATTTGTTTCATAGGATAGGAAAAAAAGTAATAGTGCACAAGTACAATAGATAAGGATCACACTCTACCAGGACAACCCTTCACTTCATATAGAATGCGAAAAATTTCATTCAATAAAAATTTCTGCACAATGCAAAAATAAAATCTTGTGCATATATCAATTGGACATAAACTTCAAAACTAGAACATTTAAATGGACTTGAGGTTTATGCATTTCGGTCCATGTTTCTGGATTTATGTTGTAGGTTTGATGAAGAAACGATTAAGTGAATGCATTATGTATAGCCATTTTTAAGGTCGATGGAGTAGTGTTTTTCATTAAGCGCAATTGATTTCCAAGGATATCCATGCAAACTGAGAGGAAACGATTTGGTGGTAGCCAAATTTTTATCTCCATCTTTCACATAGACAAAAATTTGGTGGCCACTAGAGTATTAAAAATGTAGGTCTTTTTGTTGGTAACAATTTAGTGGCCATTAGATCACTAGTGCAACTCTTCACGTTGGTAATGACCTAGTGGCCACCAATCACCAATAACCCAAGTTTTGGCATTGGTAACAATTTGGTGGTCACCAAATTGCTAGCAACACAACTCTTTGCGTTGTTAATGATCCAATGGCCACTAGATCATTAACAACATAGGTCTTTGCGTTGTTAATAATCCAATGGCCACCAAATCATTAACAAAGCAGGTTCTTGCATCAATAATAATCTAGTGACCACCAGATCAATTTAGGGTCAATATTTGAAGTCTTAATTATTTGGTGGCCACCAGATCAATTCAGGGTCAGTATTTGAAAACCTAACGATCTAGTGGCCACTACATGCTAACAATGAAAACCTTTGCAATGGTAATGATTTGGTGGCCACTAGATTGTTAATAACATTGGTCCTTGGGGGCACAAGATCTAGTGGCCACCAGATTGTTAAAGGGTCAATATTCAAAAACCTAACTATTTGGTTGCCACCAAGCAGGTACTATTGTTCCTCCAAAAACATGTAACGATTTAGTGGTTGCCAAACTATTGTAGGGTTAATATTTGAAGACCTAACAATTTAATGGCAATTAGATTGTTAATAATGAAAGCCCTCATGATGGTAACAATCTAGTGGCCACGAGATCGTTACAAACCTTGGTCCTCGGGGACGCACAAAATCTAGTGCTCACCATATTGTTGAAGGGTTAGTATTTGAAAACCTAACTATTTAATGGCCATTAGGTAGGTACCATCTTTCCTTTAATAACATGTAATAATTTGGTGGCCATTAGATCGTTGCAAGGTCAATATTTAAAAACCTAATGATCATTTGGCCATGAGATTGTTACTAATGCTAGTCTTAAGGGGAAATAAGAATTTGGTGACCACCAGATCATGGACTAACCCTTATAATGATCTGGTTGCCACCAAATCGTTACATCCCTAAGGACTAACCCTTGTAACAATCTAATGGCCACCAAATCATTGCGCCCCAAAGGACTAGCATTGGTAACAATCTCGTGGCCAAATGATCATTAATAGTGCTAGTTTTCATAGAAAAAATGATCTAGAAGACTAGTAGAAAATGCATGGGGCTAGGAAATATTGTTATTTGGTAGTTGCTAGATTAGCTCCTTTATTTTTCTATTGTTAAAACAATTTGCTTGTCCATGTTGTAATGATCTTCGTACTCACCTCTTCATCAAAATCTTGGGGGAGAAATTGGGGTAGGGCAATAACTATGAAAATGCAGATGTTGGCATCTAGTTGTTAGACAAGGAGGTAGATAGGTGGGGTATTGAACAAACGATGGAAACGCCACATATTGAGTGGTGTTTCCAATTCGAAAAATGGAAGGACCTTGACAAAGTTAAATATGCTCATGATGTCAACCTTAAAGCCTACAAGGATGATCCACAACAAGTTGTGGTTTTCATGTCAGTGCCATTCTCTTCATTGCAAGTTGGGATCATCTGCCCGATTTTAAAAATGGACAACAACTTGCACTTAAAAAGTTGTGAGAAAAGAAAATTCAAGGTTGCAAAGTTCTCGAATAGGATAACAAAGCTAATACACCAAATGTGGGATGAAATGGTGACTATGATAATCATCGAAAAGAAAAATAGAGTGGTGACAACTTTTGAAGTGGCTCAAATTGATGTTGAGGGTTCATCGGTTATTAGGGTTCCCATAAAGTAAAAAAAGGAGGTGACAATAGAAGAAAAAAGGGATAAGATGATTAACAACCTTGACATGAAGAAATATCCCAAGGGCCTTGATGAGACCGAATGCAAGCATGTCGATGAATCAATTAGGAGTGAATTCTCAAACTATTTTCCCTTTGGAAACAAGCTTATTGAAAGGGTAAAGGTTCCTATGGATAGATTCTTGCCTTTTCTTAGGAGAATTATGTACCGCCCATTGAACGATACACACAAAAACAAAATCAAGCATCAAATTTTGATGTTCCATTACATCGATCAGTAGTCTCCAATTTTTGTTATTCTTGTTGATCTAAATGATCCAACTAAGATTTTGGAAATGCGTCCAAGAAACTAGTCTATTGTTTCTAATTTGATGTTCTTTATTATGGGTGGATAACATACCATCTAGGCCATGAAGGTAATTTCCATACTATAGTGTTTTGTTTTGAGTCCCCACCCATTACTCTAGTTGTCTTGTTGAATTCCTTCGAGTTAATTTGTTGATTTATTTCCTTAGGAAATACTCATGATGGATGATGTCAATGACAACATACGTGAGCAATTCCAGGCCTTTGGTATCGTTGTCATCTGGAATGTTGATTCTATAAAGTTTTGTAAGCCTTCGTCTATCCTCAATAATCCAAATATGTTGGAAAATTTGATCCCTTCATATAGGGAAAATCTTCAACATGCTTGAAAAATATGGATTGAGCTCGATCGACCAAGCCTACAATTCAAACAAAACATGAAGAAGACACAAGCTTACAAGGTATGGATTTTCAAAAAATATTTTCCACAAGAAATCCATGTTGAATGTTTGTTGTTGGAAATGATCTAATGTGTTTTATTGGTTTCATGCAAAGCTTCAAGGCTTCCTTGACAACTATGTTTGTAGTTTGATTGGTGAAGGAATGTATGTCAATACTATTGCTTTTAGACCTACTCTATGAAGAGTGAAAATAGATTTTGTTATTGTGGGAGTAGGGAAAGATTTTGGACAAGTATGACAAACTACTTTTAAAACCACAACCTATCGGAAAATCAACATTCAATTGCCTTGTGGAACTAAAGGAGTCTCACATGGTGAAATTTGCGCATGGTTTGAAAGCGCATGAAATTTTGCTATAGCATCAACCTGCGATGGGAGGTAACTTGCACCTCCTGATGCTAATGAAGTTCTATTACAATGTCAAGAAATGAAGGGTGATTAGAAATGAGATCATGGTATTGCATAGACATCATCAACCAACAACACAAAATCCATAATCATACACTAAAGAGATGTGGGAAAAAATGAAATTACAACATAAGTATAATAAGGTGTTGTTTGTGTTGTTGGAAAAAATGTTAAACGATGATTTCTTCAAGGGGAAGATCCATATGAATATGTCCAAAGATCCTCCCTCTAATGAATTTAACAGGGTTCTTGAGGAGTGGATTTCAATGTCAACTGATGCAAACCCACAAATTGGCCTTGTTTGCTTTGAGTCACATTTAGGGTCGATCCATTCTTGGAACTCAATAGCCTTAAGGATGTTGTGGACGACTTTTCAAGGAATGTCCATTTCATGAGTAGTAAGTTTTGGAGGATATTTGTTTTTTTTTTACTATGAATTCTTTAACTAAAGACCTAGACATTTGTTCTCAAATAGATTGGAAAAGTGTGTTCTCAAGCTTGTTGTCCATTAAGGTTTCCTTTAAAACAATTGTATGTATTTGCAACCAAAAGTCTTTTATTAGTTTCGTCATAACACTTTAGGAAGATGATTTCATGGATGAAATTTTTATGGAATATGGATTCTACTAGGTTTCCAAGTAGGAAGTTCCTTTATCAAGGTGCTTGAGTTCGTGGATGAACTTGCCACTTTTGGTATACGCTTACTTATTTCCTTCACAGGAAGGAAAGTCTACGCAGGAGGAGATTTGGCATCAAGGCGTCTTCTAGTATGGGTCCAGATCTACGACTGTCCACTTCAAGAAAAATAGAGGTTGTGTAAGTTCAAATTCAACCTCGACACCATTCAATTCATCTTGTAGCCACTTTTGTGTGTGGAATGGTGTGTCTCAGTATTTTTAGTGATGGAGTGTTAACAGATCTATGCCTGGTAAGTTCTCACAAGTCTTAAATCTATGTGTATGAATCAGGTTTATTGTCCATTTAGGATTCTAAACCAGTATTGATGCAATGTGCAAAAGAAAAAAAAATTAGGTTCTTGAATTCATTCCAATGGACTTGCTTGACAAAGCTAAAAAAATTGCAATGACTAGTCTATTGATTTTGTATAATACAAATCCAATGCCCCTTGCAATTTGTGCTCCAACCCTGGCTACAAATCCCAAACAACAATGGTCAGGCACAAAAGAAAAACTATAAGAAGCGGATACATCCGTTCTTGTAAGAAGGAAGAAAAACAGAAGAAAGGTTGCTCGCAGAGTTATTATTAAAGAGGTGAACACAAGAGCAGGTAGCGGTAATTTGTCATTCCAAAGAGTTCTTAATCTCCTACAGTTGGAAAAAGGAAAATGATAGACAATGAGATTCCATCCAACAATGTATTAGCATGGCATGACATCTACTTTGTGGAACCATCGCAAATAGCCATTGCAATTAAGGAGGACGATATCAAGGATGTCAATGATGATGATATTGGTACGAAGATGAACAAACAAGTTCCTCTAAAGGAGTTGCGCCCACCTAGAGCTAGATTAAATTACGACTAACGACTTTCCTTATTAAACATTGTACAATTCATTTAAATTATGAATACATTTTATTTAAATACTTCATAATTTTACTCTAATGTGTAATATGCATTTGGTGGCCACTAGGTAGTTTAATATCCTTCTTTTATTGCTTTGGGTTCCAAATATTCTGCATATGATGGCCCACATCTATGTTTTCATAATGGCTAGTAGATACATGTGTTTGGTGGCCACCAAATACAACAATCTAGTGGCCATTAGATAGGTTAGTTAATTTCCATTAAATAGGATGATTTGGTAGATTAGTTGTCACTAAATGGGACAATTTGGTGGCCATTAGATCGACCAATTGGTGGCCTTAAGATATAGTCACCATATAGGTCAATTCGTTTGCCACCAGATTGACCAATTAGTAGATTGTAGATATTGCGATCTGGTGGCCACCAAATTGTCCTATTTGGTGGTTTCATAACACTACGATTTGGTGGCTACTAAATCATCCTATATGTTGGCCATGAAACTAACATGATGTTGAAAAATTGGAAAATTTTGTTCTATGGGATAAAAATTGAATCCTTTTGTTGTGCTTACATATATTTATTCTAAGTTTTTTTGCCTTCCAATATTTGGCTTCGTATTGCATCCTTGCTATTTGTTTTTTGAAGTTCTTTTTGGTTCTAATTTGTTTATTTTCCATTTTTCCTATTTTGTTAAATCTTGACCCTTTACTACTTTCTATTTGTAGGTGAATGTGAATCTTTGTTTAATGACTTTAGCAAGTACACACTTGAGGACTCAGATGATTGGGACAAGCTTGGGTTTTTTTTTGGCCCTGGGGAAAGTCAAAAGACAGTTGTTTAGTTATTTGGACAACTTGATGGGATTGAATTGCATTGGAGAAGGCATGCGAAAAGGTGAGAAAGACGGAGGAGAGGGTGTTGTCTCCAATCCAACCTTTGCCTAGTTGAGGTTTTCTGTCTAAAAGTCGGTCTTTCATATCTTTCTAGCGATCAATCCTATTGCGACCACATTCGCCCCTTGCAGGATTCGATGGTGCCGAAGATGATACACTTCTTGGAGTTCTTTTTGGGACTACCAAGGAAGATAAGGGGAAAGATCTTGCTTTCGGAGGTTTTAGATCTCTTCCTCCTATGGACATAGAGGACATGGAGGTGAATCCTTTACACATGATTTTTGAATTGAAAGGGGTCCTTGTTGGGAAGGAATATTTCAGGGTCAATCACCTTTTGCCTCCACCATTTAACTTAGCTCAGGGTCTTACCTTACTAGGCAAGAGCATTTTACCCAGGCTAAAGGAATTCCTCCTTAAGTGTTTAGAGAAATTTACTATCTATATATGGACATTTGCTCCACTTGCCAAGATGAATGCCTACTTGAGAAAAATAACAGAAAAGATGGGTATTGAAATTGATCCACGAAGGATTATGGGTCAAAATCTATGTAAGATAAATAAGCTCTTTTTGTAGTTTCCCATCAAACCAAGTCATTATCGCATCGATCATCTCACTCATGATAAATTAATTTATCATAAGAACCTTTCTGATTTCTTCCCTAGGTATCCTGATACTCACCTTGGGAATACATTGTTGGTAGACAATATGCCTTGTAGAACTTGCTTAAATCTACCCTCTAATGCCATCTTTGTTGAATCTTATGAGTACGTGCCAAAAGAGGATAATTATCTAATGAATATTCTTTTCCTGTACTTAGAGTTCTTTCATAACTCTAGGATTAGTGTTTTCACCTTTGTGGAGCTTTATCCTTTTGGCGCCATTAAAAGTATCAAAGAAAACAATGTCAAATTTTAAATGTTGTTCGAAAAATGCACCATGGCTTGTTTCGCCAGTTTCTATAGAAATTGTTCGACATTTGTAGTAAGTAGTCCAAATATTCTTTTTTTTTCCTTTCTTCCAATGTTGTTTTGGATTTTCCAATCTCATTGATTTCTATGGTTAGTCCATTTTCGAACTTTTACAACTATTATTTATCTATTTTTTTCAAATTATTAGCGCACCTTTTCCTAAGGAGGCAAAAGATAGGAAATAAGATATGGAGTCACCAAATTCACCTGTAGTTGTTGAAGCCGGCTTGGATGAGATTCCTTCGACTCTGGGTTTCGATTTTCGAATGTTTAAAAGTAAAAAATCTGGAGTTGCCAAATTCAAGCGCGGTTGTTGCAATTGGCTTTGATGAGATTCCTTTGACTTCGGGTGTTGACTTCAAAGTGCCTTATTCACTTGCAGTGAAAGTGAGTCCATTTCATGTCATTTTCGATCTAAACAAAATTTTGATCACAACACGCTTCAGATAGAGGTTCCTACACCGTCATTCTCCGTCTTGGATTGAAAGAATTTTTTAGAGAAATGCTTTATTAAATTCCAAGTTTATATTTAGTTTCCAGCCCAACGTCACAATATATATTACCTAGATCACATTGGGCACAAAACATAAATTTCTATACATGCTTCCAAAGTGTTTAGCCAAAAGTTTTTGTTGCTAGATAAACCTAACAAGCCAATTTTCCACAAGAACCTTGATGATTTCTTTTATGTTTATCCTTATACTCACGTTAGCAACATGTTGCTTGTAGATGATACGCCATACAAAAACATGTTCAATGGCCCATATAGTGCCATTTTTTTGGATTCCTTTGACGGCTATCGTGGAGAGGACTAGTGTTTGTTGGGGTTTGTTCTCCCTTACTTGGAAAACCTTCATTTGTCTAGATACGATGTTCCCACCTTTGTTGAATACAATCCCTTTGGTAGATTAGATGTATTAATCAAAATAATCTAGGACTTTTTAAAATGTTATTTTTGAAATGCAGTTAAACTTGCCAACCCAATTTTTGTAATAGTGTGAAATTGAAATTGAAACAAAAAGTACTTGATTAATTGCTCATCCTCAAATTTTGCTTGCTTAAATATCTAAAAACTTTCCTTTGGTAAAATTTATTAAAAATTATGTAATTCTATTTCTTGAACTTTGTTTGTATTCTTTGCATTTATTGCATCTTGATTTGGATTGGTAGGCCTTCAGTTAAACCTCACATTCCTTTGATCATTTGGTGGTTGCTAGGTCGTGATATGTATGTCTTAGTCCATGTTCTTATCAAATTCCTTTACAAAATTATCCTTCCATGTTTTGGATATCAACTTTATTCGTGTATATTTTGTGTTGGACTAACATCTCCTTTGACAAGGATGGAGGCCTTTATTCATTCTTGAATTTCTCTTTGCTTTAACTTTTCTCCTTTTTGGTAGGTGCATGTTGTTTCTCTTTCTAATGCAAGGATGTAGAGTTGGATTTTTTGACTTCAATCTGGCACAACTAAAAAGCTCTTCATTTTCAATGTCATAGGTGTCCTTTGTTACTTTCCAAAGTGTGCCCTTCTTTAAGGGGATTAGCGAATGACTGGGAAAAACTTAAATGTAACTAAGTTGGAAATTCATGCTAGAATACACGATTTCCTAGCTCGAGCATTTGAGAATTTTTACATTGATATTTGGTCGTGTATGTTGTTAGAAGATGTCCTTCAAATTCTACCTTTGTTGATGCCCAAAACTTTTGTCATTCAATTTGTGTTTGTTTGGGGACATGAGGTTTGCCTTATGGGGATAACAATAAAAAATTACTCTTTGATGATGAGCCTAGCAAGGCCATTTGAAATCCAAAATGAAGTAGACTTTTCTTTGAACTATTTAGAAGACATGAGTTATCCAAAGACAAGGTGCAATGGTTAGACCTTGCATCTCGGTTGTGGCTGGCGTTGAAGGGTTTGCCCGTTGCAAAGATGGTTTACATCCATGTTGCAATCATTATGTAGTTCTTGAGGTCACCATTTAGTTATCTATATCCATTTTATTCTTAGTTCAAGCAGTTTGAAGGAAGTTCAAATGGGGTTTTAGCGATATCACAACTTCCTTTAGGTGACGTCCTAATACACCTTAAACCTATAATTATTTTAGTTATGTTTTCCATGTTTTTCATTTCATGTTTGTTTTAGTTATTTGTTTTTATTTTATATTTTGTGCGGTGTCTATAGTTTTTGGGGAAATTTCAATTATTCATTTCTATTTATAGTGGATTTTGGTATTTGTTTACAAATTATGCAAAGGCATTTGCAGTTATAATCAATAGAAAATCATGTTGTCGACCGGGTTCTTTTTTTAAAGAGGCAAAGGATGTAGTTGTATATTTAACTCTTAGTCTAAAAGGTTAGATGATTCTTTAATTTGTGGTTGTTTATAAAGTGGAATTTTAGTTTTTATAGCTCATTTTCTAAATTCCTTTATGGATGGCGAAATACTTTTTGATAGTCAATGTATTTTTATGAAATCGATAAATTGATAATTTTATTTATTTATCATTCACTTTAGGTTTATTTTTGTTGTCGGCTCTTGTGGGTTCGTATTTCATATTTCATAATAAACAAAGTTTTCCTACTCAAGGTTACATGTTGAATGTATGTGTCTTAGTAGGTTTCCAGCTAAGGCTATTATACCCATTGGTGGCCACCAGATGATTTTTTTTTAATAAATAATTTTTTTCAATTACTTAATGTAATATAAGCTTTCTGTTCAATAGTCCACCAACAATTTATAAAATACAATGCCTTTAAGTATTGTAAATTCTTTTGTTGATATTTTGTAATATTCAATGACATAAAATTTAATAGATATTTCGATTTTTTTTTTTTTTTGATTTTGCAAGTGAATTATTTACTTGATAATGTTATGCAATGTTTTAATTCTGCATCGCTCTTTGTATGATTTTTTAGTTTGTAATATTTGGTGGCCATCAGGTTTATTTATTGTCATGAATGTTAATTGTTCTCATTGTGAAAAAAATTTCTTATGCAAATATCTCATTTCAACATTTTGTTTGGTACCCACCAAGTTGAAAATGTTATTCTATTTATTTTTAAACTTTCAAAATTCATTTTAAAAATTTTTGAACTTTTTAAAAATCTGGAATTAATTAAATGTGTGTTATTATCCAAGCATTTGTGTCATTCTAGTGATGTCAAGGGCTTTGCAAGATGTGTAAAAAATCAAACAATTTCTTCATGATTTCATAGTTTGTAATTGGGTGCCCATGTTTCAAAATATGATAAATTGTCACACATATACAAATTTATGTTTGTGCTCAAAATTTGATCAAGCTTAAAAATGATCAAGATAATTTTTTTTACCATGCAATAATGCTACAAATTAACATTTGTTCTTAGCATGCAAATTGGTCAAACTAACAAAATGCTAACCTTTTGTTACCCCTAACCTAGCTACAAAAGCCTTCCAACAACTTCCATGTTTCTAAAGGCCACCAAACTTGGGGACAAAAAATTTTTCACATTTCTTTACATTAATATAAATTTTACATCTACCTTTTGACAACTTACCATTCAAACCAACAACCACTTTTGCCCAAGGTAATTTGGTAGTGCAAATGTTTTGAAAAACTCACATAAGTTCCCATTCAAGCTTCCTAGGTTTCTTATATTGACTAGGGCCAAGATTTGTGAAAACATTAGTTTTTTCCCCAACACCAACAATGCAAAAGGAAGAAGCTCTAGGTGTGATTGTAGACATTAACACGTTAAAGACTTCAAGGTTTTGCTACATTGCAATAGTTGAACCATGCCCTAATTATCATTCAATGACAAACACATCGATAATAGGTTTAGAATTTTTTTTTTGAAACTCAAAGTTTGTTAAAGGTTTTAAGGGAGCCATACTTCATATTAGAAGCATAACACAAAAGTACGCCAAGCCTCACCTTGTGCAAAATGTGGGATGCAAAAAAAGACTTATAGATAGTTTGATAGCCTACTATTGACAATTTTATGCTTGTAGCTTCTCAAACTTGCAACATTAATTACACAACAACATTCGATTCACAAGTGATAACACAAGACAATGAACATTGAGCTCAACAATTCAAGTCCCAACTTATACTTGATTAGGGCAATTGTCAACATACATGAGCATGTGCAGATGTCATGGAGCTTGAACCTTGTTGCACTATTGCAACAACACAACAACCTTGATTCCTCAATTAAATCTTCACAAAAATGACTATTGCATTTTAAATGTTTTGGGTGATAGATCAGATTTCATATCCACCTTGAGTCACACACCAAATTGAGAAGTAATGAACACCTTGAGCAAAGCTTTGAAGACAAAATCATATACAATCAAACACTTCAAAACAATATATAGACCCTAGAGTCCGAAGCAGTTGTCAAATCTAATAGTAGTCCCATTCTACAAAATCATTAAACCTAGTAGGTGGTTATGGATAGATTAATGAGAGCAAAAAGAGTGACAAAACTTTGAGTAGAGCTCTCACAAAAGGCAACAAAGTGCAACAAAAGACCATCAAAGAAGAAGTGATCATTGTACATCAAAACCTAACATCCAAAGATTCACACAAATTGCAATTGGCGACAACAAACCTAAGCTGTCCATTGAATTGTGGCCATAAAATCTAAAGCAATGTCAATTCCTGATGAATTTGGTGGGATTTCTAACCTAAAATTATAACGAGGTTGAATCGCATTTATCTTGGTTGAAAATATGCGAAATTTCACCATTAAAAAAAAACACTGGCTCTCATCTGTAGAACAGCCCCCTTAGTACCCTGACTAGTGCAATTCTGGGAATTTTGGGTTGCATGCACAGCTCCCACCTTGTACCAGACCCTCATTCCTAGAATTGCTCTGTTCTGGTGTTGGGTGGGTACCAGGTTGGAACCCTGGCATAGAGACTTGTACACATTAGGCCAGGCCTCATAAAATTTGGCATTCTTCAAAATTTTTTTGGCATTGGCCAAAAATAAAAACTCAAAGTTGCCAAAATTAAGTGGGTATAAGTAGTAGTAGTAGTAGTAGTAGTAGTAGTAATAATAATAGGCAAATAATCTTCGGATAGTTGGCCTACTGAGTACTCCTTAAGAGAGGGAGGGATCTTTTTAGGTGTAGGAATCCTCACTCTCCAATGCCTAGTGACCTATGTAAGCATAGGCCTTGAGAATAGGCCTACTCCTTAAGAGAGGGAGGGATTTTTAGGTGTACAAAACCTTGCTCTCCTAGCCTAGTGACCTATGTAAGCTTAGGCTTT
>Ga0116231_10001970_pt1 | contig 42760 bp, 21 predicted proteins | sample S1TSphgellanicum_2_FD_89695 | JGI IMG/M metagenome (GOLD analysis project Ga0116231, IMG submission 89695) | Host-associated microbial communities from peat moss isolated from Minnesota, USA - S1T2_Fd - Sphagnum magellanicum MG | ecosystem: Host-associated > Plants > Peat moss > Unclassified... | reverse complement strand
CTTGAAAAAGAGCATATTGGAGGCAACAAGTCTTACCATTTGGGTTTTTTTTCCCTAATAACTCCCTGGTTGAACCTGGTGTAAAATGCACCCCGGCCCCCCCCCCCCCCCGCCGTTATTTACTTCGGATCGGAAGTAACCTCTCCTCCTGCACGGTTGTTGTGAATGCTCCCCGGAGTTGCTGGCCAGACGTCATCCAAAAAAAAAAAGATAAAAAAAAAAGCAAATACGTAGCCTTAGATTTTTTCGAAAAAACAAATCCAAAAAAAAGATAAAAAAAAGAAGCAAATACGTAGCAGAATCGGTCTCTGCGCCTCATTTCTGGGGGGTTGCAGAATCGGCATCGCAGAGACCGTTAACGGGTCGGAACGCCCTGGACGGACGGACGGACGGACGGACAGTTGTGTAGAAATCAAACGGGTTTCCCGGGGGTGCCAGTTCCAGACGAAAATGCTTTTCCCTATGGCCGGTTCCGAAGCAGAAACATAAAAAATGATTATGCAGTAGAACGTCACATCACAGACAGACGGGAAGACCAAGTGAATTTATATATAAGATTAGGATGGATTCCATAAATCTAGATCTCCTTTATCAATATTCTGTCCTCTTTCGCATGTTTTCAAAGCGAAACTTCAATTAAAATTTTAAGATTTATTTAATATTATGATACATTCCATAAATCCAGAACAATTTCCCTGGCCACAGGGTTCTGAGTAACTGCAATTGTTTTTGCAATCACATTGGAAAGCATGTCAAATTTGCATGGTGATGACTATTGGAGATCATGAAAAGAAGTTGCAATTGTTTAGGCAATTTTTCTACTGAAGAACCACAACTGTTGGTGCATGCAGAATGTTAGATCTTAGTAATCTTGTGACCACCGTGACCTACATGATCATGAAGATGCAGCAATTTTGTTTGTGCCTCTCACTATGGCTTCAGTCTCTTTCTAATGCAATCTCAAGCAACTGTTTTCGAACCTAGTCATGATTGTGTATTTGATACGTTCTTCTGTTCAAATCCCACGTAACAATTACCTCTCCTTACAACAGTTTGAAACTTACTTTCTGTTTCAATCTCAAGCAGCTATCTTCTCTTTCATGAATGTCCCCAAAACATTTTTTGTTCAAATCTCAAGCATTGTTACAAGCACATATTTGACTCCTTTTGATAATGGAATTTTTATGGCAATTGAGAATTACCGTATCATTATATAAAACACTTTGAATTGCAGCAAAAGCATTGCTATAGCATTAGTCGTGGAATGGGAACAACAACGCCAACAAATCATGAGCTTATCCTAGTAAGGTGAATTGCAGTAAATGGGTTTAAAAAGCAAAATCCAAAAGTTTGACAGGAGAAGCTAACAAAGTAATGAACGCTCATGGAGAATCTCTTCTTCCCTTACCCGCACCAAGGCACTGCTTCCTTTCAGACATTATGGTCATTGTGCAAAATTGCTTCCCAATGATATCAGTATTAGCAGGTCATTTGATCTGGTGGAGAGGGCATTTCCAATGGAGTGAAAAAAATAAGCACAATTTAGTACCATGTTTGTTAAATATTGTTCTTGCATTTCAAATTTAACTCTCTTCAGGAATTATTTTACCCTTACATGCAGCAGTATGTCAAATCAGCTCAAATTCCTAAGAATAATCTACACATAATTTATTGAGAGGTTGCAAATTGAGTTGCAATCCAAATTTGTAACATTTTCATACTTGAAAATTGTGCATATACAAGCAAAAAATCATGAGAACTGCTTGCTAACTATAAGCTAAATCTATGATCACAGCTGAAATCAGTATGCAATCAGAACATGTTTTTCATGATCATATCACTAATTGTGAACTCTGACTCATCGCTTTCAAGTCAAATGACCAAAGATTTTGTTGTATCGCTGAAAAGAAGTGATCAAAATATTTTTGAAATTCCTTCTCACAAATCCCTTTGTTGAAAACCAATCAAAACCACAATGTTGCTCTGGCACAGCTTTGTCACAGCCATTTCTAAACCTCAAAAACATGGATGTATCGATAGAAGCTGAAAGACATCACAGAAGAAGCAGAATGGCAGCAGCATGTTAATATGCCCCCTATTCTTGCAGCTAAAATACACCCCAAAAAACCCCATTGATGAAGTTTTTACTTCCAAGGAATCATGAGTTTCACACTCAAAGCAGCTGGATTTGCCACCCACATTCTCTTGCAAGAAAAGTTGCACAAAAGGAATTGAACCTGCAAGAGCTGTTGCAAGAAAAAAATTGCACTAAGGGGATTGAACCTACAAGAACAATTGCAACAAATGTAGCACAAAAGAAAGCATCCTGCACAAGAGCTATTGCAAGAAAAGTTGTGCACAAAAGAAATCATCATCCTGCAAGAGCTGCTGCAACAAAAATGCACAAAAGGAATCATCATCCTACACTTGAGATCCTGCAAAGAGACTTTCTGATCAATCTAAGAGGTAGCAGGTGAGAGAGCACTGAAGCTCCCAGATGGCTTGTCAGCCAGAGAGAAAGAGTCATATTTGATCAAAAGCTCAGCAAGCAAAAGACGGCCAATGAAGGGAACAAGATCTTTGGCAGCACATTGCTTGGAATTCACACTGCTCTCCTCACTCTGACGGCCATTAGACCATATGTGATAGTGGAGAAGCTCTTTGCCTTCTTTCCCCATGAACCTTCTGGGATTGAATGTTGCAGGATCCTTGAAGATGGCTGGATCTCTCAGTACGAAAGGAGCTACACCCCCCAGCAACTCCCCTTTCTTGATCCTGTAGGCTGCATCATGTGATTCCAGGATGAAGTCTTCCTTGGCTCTTGCATACTGATATGGCACTGCCGGCTTGAATCGCATCACTTCATATACTGTGGATTCTACTAGTGGCATGGCTTGCATAGCTTTCATGTTCAAACCTCCATTTGCCTTCACTGCTTCTCGGATCTCAACCCGCAGCTCCGTTTGCAATGGAGCTGCAATAGAACCAGATTGTACAGAAGAATCAAATCAGAAGTCTCTACATTGTTCAATAGTTTGGAACCTATCATGGACTGAATTGGAAGCTTGAGATCTAGCTCTTGCAGGAAGACTACAGCAGTTGTCAACAGCGCCCACCCATGCACAGATCTCTGCAAAGCTGGCATTGATGGTAGCTCGATGCTTTGCAACGTCGACTTCCAGCTTTCAAGTGAAAACAAAGTCAAAAGGAGAAAATAGCATCAAGGTAAAAGTCCTTTTCTAAGGACTGCATGTGACATTCATGTGTTGGTCTACAATCCTAGAAAGTTACATGCTTAAATTACATGCGTACTCGATGCTGGTACTGATGACAGCTCAATGCTTTGCAACGTCAACTTCCATGAGTTTTCAAATAAAAACAGACTCAAAATAATCAAGGGATGCCAAGACAAAAATCCTGTTTCCAAGGGCTACATTTGATATTCATGTGTCGGTCTATGATCCATGTAAAGAGAGCGACATGCTTACCTGATGCACCCACAAGCTGGATGATAGTGGGGAGAAAGATGGCGAATCCACCAAGAGCATTCAAGCCTGTGAAGAAGATCAAGTTATGTGCAGCATCTTCTCTGCTGACGTTGAACTTTTGGGAGACATCCAGAGATTCAGCTGCGTACTTGTGAACGAATTTCACCATCTTGTCGTATCCACTCTGCGTGAACACATGCGAGAACGGGAGAGCGTGGAAGATGAGATCGTCAATCGGCCATGGAAAGATGCCAGGACCCACGACAGGCAAGAGCTGTAACCCCACCCACGCAGTCAATTCGCCGGAAGAAGGTCGCTCTGCTTCTGGCACAGTATCCAGATCCACGTTCATCAAGCTTTTGATCAGGGTTTTGAACATCACGTCTGCGCATACGGCATTGAAATCTGCCGATCCTTGCTTGCCAATGTTTCTCTCCCAGGTCGCGAATGCCGCTGTCATCTGCTTGTGAAACTCAGGCATCCATCTGGATGCCCCCATCTTCATCACCTCGAAGCAGAAGCTCTTCAAGGCTGCATGCCGTTCCTCGGATGGGTCCAAGTATGCGCACATCCGCAAACCACCGGTGTACTTCACACTCGGCATGAATGTCCCTGCAAATGTATCGGTCTTATCCACCTGCACACGCAGAGAAAGAACCATCCAGACACCCGAGAGTTTCAAAGAGCTTCACCGTCGAGTTTCTATGCCTCATGGCAGCTGAACCTTGCATGCATGACCACCATGAACTAGTACAAAGAAAACAACATATGATCAAGCTCGAGGAATGCAAAAGATCAAAGCAGAGTTTGTAATGATCATGGCAACAACATCTGAAGCGATGTCTAGTGCTGCCTGAACATTACCACTTTGTAGTCGAAGACGGACGAGTAGCTTTTCTGGTCGAGGAGCATGACGCACTTGGGATCGGTCCAAGGCCAAGCAGGGGGCATGTTGGCACGCACAACTGTGCTCTTGAACTTCTCCTTCCGTGTCTGGAAGAAAGCCTCATCACCTTGCAGGTAGAAGAAATCCCACCTGTCCTTGAGGGCACCAAGGTAAGGCAAACCATAGCTTCCCGGCACTTCTCGCAACGGCAGATTACTTGGCGCCTGCTTCATCGTTCCTCCACCACCACCAAGAGGCGTATTCACTGTCGTCACAGGCGGAGGCACTGGCGTCGCCATATCTACTATGCTTCTGCAACAGATCAGTCTGGAAATCTACACAATCCTGCAAACCCCGAATTCAGCTACCACAATAGCTACTTCCAGTCTATATGCTAATTGCAATTTGCAGCCGACTCTCCTTTGTGTACTCAAAGAACCCTGGCAACTGCATAATATATTCTTGCCTGAAAATCTGCCAAGTAATGCAGCTACAAATTCAGACAAAAGCTCAGAACATATGACACTCAGCTGAGCTGCAAACTACCAGGCCCCGGAACTCCAATATGACAAGCTCCCTGCTGGCACTCAACTTCCTAAAAATCACTCCCAGAAATTCACAACTCCAAACCTGATGAAACTGTAGATCAGTACCAACAACATCCTAGTTATCTACATATATACAAATGCTTTGTTGAATCATCTACAGTGGTAGGCTTCTGGATTGTCTGAACCTAAAAATCATCAGACTTGTTGCATGTAGATTATATGTACTCTTCCTCCTGCTTCTTCTTCTTCTTGGTTCTGCTTGAGACAGATAGCTATCTGTGTATCTAGATATATATTGGCTAGTTGATGGTGAGCCTGCAGCAGATCTGGTGCAGGAGGGTCTTGGAGATTAGTGATTGATCACTAGACTTGGATATCAATATCAATCAAAGACTGGTGGAGTCATGAGGCTGGCAGTTGCAGATGAATCCATTTAATGCACTCCACAACTGTAGTATCTATCTGCAATCTCATATATAATGGGCTGCTATGACCCAGCACCTATGAACACACCACCCCAGTGTTCGGGTTTTGAGGCCATCCAGTTGGATGAACCCCAATTTCAGAAGTCCTGACACACTTTTAGGCTCTGGGGAGGTTAGCTGGGGAACAAGAACCCAATGAAAAAAAAGTGTCCTGCCCATGCACCATCCATCCATTGCCGTGTATTCATGGGTGCTACTAATTCACTCTAGCCTAATATAATGTATGTGTGAAGACAGCCCGATCCAAGTTTGTAGGCCTGAAATCTAGTATAGGGTGAAGCCGGAGAGGGCGAGCTTTTTGTAACCTAAAAAGCATCCTGATTTTTTTTATTAAAAAACTTCTCATGATACCTGCTGGATACCTTTCGGGTATCAAGGGGAAGCGAGTAAAAAACACTGCTGAGTATTTTGAAAAACGGAATGCCCATGGAGAAATGCCTACTGGCTTTTTACATGTTGTAAGGTATCCTGTGGAGACACTAGAGAAAACAAAGTCGCAAAGGTATTTTCAGAAAGGCAAAATTCTAACTGACACAGTATAAATTGTGCTACTTTGGCTTTCCCCTGAGGGGCTTTCTCCTCTTCCCACCTAACGCCTTTGTCCTGGGTACTTTGTATTCTTTGGTTATTTTTCCCTGCAGTGTATTTTGTTCATTTGTTCCCAAAAAACATTTAGGAGAGAACTTCACCCAAGTGGGCTTTCCCTAGGGTGAGGTACAAATTGTCTTTTTACCTGAATGGTGGGAGCACTTCTCCTCAATTGACCAACACATCTTCCATGCACACCACAGCTGTAGTGCCTTATTTGATTTGGCACTCCTGTGTTGAATATTTACTTTATTTTTTCAAAATTGAGCTTGGCAATAGAAAAATGATTAAATTATTTTTTTGGCCACCTGCTATTATTCAAAATGCTCAGCAATTATGGCTTATAATTGCATTTAATGTTCATGAAAAGGTCTTATTTAAAGAGAAGTATTACGCAATTTTTTTTGTCCTCATCGCAATAAATCTTAGTTGTAAATAATAGGGAGAACACTTTATTTAACAATTTAAATGAGTTGTAATAGACATTGTAACGACTGTTAAGTCTAGATAAATAATTAATTGGTAAATTATTTACTGATTAGATATCAAGTAGCAAAAACAAAGAAAAACAATAGACCCTAAATATGACTTGCACATTTGTTTGAAGTTCCCGTATGCAAATAATTTCCAAAAAGATTACCTTTTAAATAATATAACAATAATTTCATGTGATAATAATATATAAATTAACATAATTAGTACTACTATCTATTTGCAATCTTATATATAATAATATACAAGGGAAGAAGGCCTTCACAGGCATAAAGTCCAAAAGGTTCTTTATCTGAATGGCAAGATGTGTACTGGATCCATGAACGCATCTTCTTTCAAATATGAAAAAAAAAACATTGCCTTGCTTTACATGTAGGGATGAGGACACTTGTCTAAGGGCCTTACCCTCAGACAAGCCTGAAGGTCAATGAATGAGGCCAATGGACAAGGTCAAGCAAGACAGATGTAGAATCAATGGCTGAGATAAACCTGTACTTAAGGACCTGCCATGTAATCACCAGGAACTTTATAAAGTGTAAGAACCAAACTTAAATTGAAATATACCCTCCCTATTGTGGAGGCAAATTACACCAAATAGTCATGTTAGCGCATTTCAATTCAACCCCAATACACACCAGTGTTTTTTTGTTGGGTGAGAATTTGCTTTTTTTTCAACTTGAAAAAGGGGTTCACCAAAAAAAAACTGTTAAATTAAGGTCATTTTTTATGTCATTTTAGCTGCAATCCAATCGAAAGGCTCTTAGATTTTACCATCATAAGGATTAAGGCTAACCACATGTCACACAAGGGTTGCCATTGTTGAATATATATGTTACCATCTACTGCTTAGGTTGATCACAATGTCAACAAATGATGACCATCTACACACTTGTTTTGGAGGTACATTCCCCCCTTGCTTGGACTACATCATTTCAATTCATCATTTCAAAATTGTTTTGGCAGCTAGTCATTTTTTATCACTCTCAAGTTTGCTAAGGACATTCATCTCTCACCTTTACTCTTATCTTGCAATTGACTTCAATGTTCACTAATAGTGCTTACTAGTTTTAGTGCTTTAGTCAGTTTACATATGTGAACATTGTACAATGAAATATAGCGCGATCTTGTCTTCACTGTACCATATTCAACTCAACACCTATTACCTTGCTCTAGAGTTTGGAATTTGAAAACATTGTTTTGGAATGACAGAATGACCTTTTGTTACAAATCGTGACTCATAATGTGTGTCAAGGGACCCTGCTCGAGCATGTTGCTTCAAGGCTTTAACTTGCTACCTTTCAAAAAAAATTAGTGAATTGTCACAGAAACTCAGAAAACTAGGTCACATTAATGTGCAAAAGATGAAACTAATGCAAGTGAACAATTATGTTAAAATTTTAAAACCTAAATCTTCTCCTAAAATTATATTTTGTCCAAGTTATGCATATGGTAAACAAATAAGAAATAAATTTCCAACATTTGAAAGACAAAAAGCAAATTTCATGTTAGACCTTGTGCATTCAGATGTTTGCGGACTGATGCAAATTGAATCACATAATACCTTCAAGTACTTTCTAACCTTTATTGATGACAAATCAATAAAGTTTTATGTATATTTTATGAAATATAAATCAGAAATATTTGAATATTTCAAAATATACAAAGCTGAAACAAAAATCTTTTTAGGAGGAAAATTTAAAATATTATGAAGTGACGGTGAGGTGAATATTTCTCAAATCAATTTTTAAAATTTTGTAAAGAAAATAGAATTATCAAATAAATGACAACATCCTATACTCCCAAAACAAAATGGAGGGGCTAAACACAAAAATAGAACTTTGGTTGAAAGTGTAAGATGCATGATAAGTTTTGTTAAACTTCCAAATTCTTTTTGGTCTAAAGTTCTGACTACATTAAATTATATCCAACATATGGTACCAATAAGTGCACTAGTTAGAATAACCATTCGAAAAGAAGAATGGACAGGGAGAAAACCTCCATGTCTCATTTAAGGACCTTCGGATGTGATGCATATGTGCACATACCCAAAGAAAAAAGAAGTAAATTGGATATGAAAAGTCAAAAATGTATTCTAGTGGGGTATCGTGATAATGCTAAGGTTTATAAACTATATAACCCTTCTTCAAAAACTGTAATCATTAATACTAATGTTATATTTCACAAAGAATTTCAACTACAAGATAAGAGAAAGAAAGTCAACTTATAAAAGTCAACTCACTTAAATAAGGATTAAAAACACTGAAATCAACAAAGAACAAAGTGATTATATTTGGCATTTTTTAATCCAAGATTACTAAGAGCCTTTAGTAATTCCATCCACCCACATGCCAAATCCTATGTCTTTCATAACTCCTCTAGTAAACCCCATAGTAATTTCACATCTTCAAAATGAAATGATTCCTCAAGAATTACTCACCAAACCCCCCTCAACATACTAATCCAGAAATTGATGTTTTTCAAACAAATCAAAACAATGAACCATTTCATTAGATGGATGAAACTAGCATTTTTGACCATGGCAATACAACATCACCCATACCACCAGTTTGATGGTCAACTTAAATTTGGAACCCATCTCAATGGTTCGTGGATTCATTAAATTACACACGAGTACTAGCAACAATTGACATAAACCAAGTACTATCAAAAATTCTAAGTGAGGCTTTGGAATGAGATGATGGTAATCAATGGGCTAATGCAGTACAAAATGAAGATGATTCATAAATTAAAAATTATACTTGGAGCTTAACCATATCTCTCGGTCGACATGCTGTTGACTGTAGACATGCTATTGATTGTAAATGGGTTTTTTGTATAAAATATAAAGCAGACAATCAAGTTGACAAATACAAGGCCCGCTTGGTAGCAAAAGGCTATTCCCAAGTTTCAAGTATTGATTACATAGAAACCTTTTCACTCCAATTGTAAAATTATGTTTTATAAGAATTATTATGGCCCTTGTGGTTGAATGTAATTATGAGACCCATTAGATGGATGTAAAAATTTCTTTCTTAAATGGTGAAGTTGAAAAAAAAAATTATATGAGACAACCTAAGGGTTTTGTACAATATGGCAAAAATAACCTTGTTTGTAAAATAAATAAAAGCATATATGGCCTTAAGCAAAATCCGTGAGCTTTGTATGCCCGCGCAAAAACCTATTTATTGTGAAATGATTTTGCACCAAATTTTGCAAACACAAATGTGTATGCCAAAAGAGTGGGAACATTGTTTGTGACAATAATTTTTATATAAATGAATATATTATTGTGACAAATGATCATAAATAACTATTACCAGAAACAAAAGCATTATTCTATGCAAAATTTGACATATCTAATATGGGAGAAATTGAATATTGTCTTGGTATTCACAAATTTAAAAGAAATTGAGAACTTCATATCATGGAATTTAATCAATCTAAATATATAAATGATGTATTAAAAACATATGGGATAGAAAATTACAAACTAGTTTCAACTCCATTTGAATTAAGTTTTTAATTAACTATAGATCAATCTCCTAGTTTAGAAGAACAAGGGAAAAAGATGTTTAAAATTCCCTATAAATTAGTAGTGGGGAGTTTAATGTATGAAATGGTATGTACACGATTAAACATTACATTTGTTGTGGGAATTGTATCCCAACATGTGGCTACCCTTGGAAATGCCCATTGGTTTGCAATAAAAACACTTCTACAATTCATGTTTATTTTTACTAGGTTTTCTAATCAAAAAATACCCAAAAATGAGAAACTTAAAAAAACCACCTTATTAATCTAAACAAGTCATTTTGGCCATGTCCAACATGACTAGGCAATCAAATTGGACCTTGTCATTTTCACTAGCAAAGTGATTGACAAAATGATTGACTATTTGAATGGTAAATAATGCACCATTTGACTGGGTCAATTTATACCTAAATTAAAATTATTTTTTATTATTATTTTAAAACTTAATAGGTAGGTAGGTAGGTAATAAATAGGTTTAGATAGGTCAACAAAAGCACTTAGGTATGTAGGTGTTAGCCTAACCTACCCTACCCTATCTTACCTAACATAACTTCACTAAGCTACTTTAGTTTAATCTACCCACCCTAATCTTCTAAACATACACAAATAGGTTGTAAGTATAAGGAATTGAACCTCAAACCTTCACGATGATAAACCAAGTCCTTACCAATGGATTGCACCATCAAAAGTGTTCATTTTTTATCAAGTATTTTTTACTTCACATATTTATTTCACATCATTAAACATAATGGCTAAACCTAGGCGACAACTAGTGGTTAAACTCAATGACTTAAAATAATGGCTCAACTTAGTGGCTAAACTCAATGATTTAAAATAATGTCTCAACTTAGTGGCTAAAGTCAATGATTTAAAGTAATGGTTAAACCTAATGGCTAAATTCAATGATTTAAAATAATGATTAAATTGAATGGCTAAGCTTAGTGACTTAAACTAATGACTAAACTTAGTGCCTAATTAAGTGACTTAAACTAATGGTTAAATTTAGTCACTTAAACTAATGGTTAAACCTAGTGCTTAAAATCAATGACTTAAACTAATAGCTAAACCTAGTGCCTAAATTCAATCACGTAAAGTAATGGTTAAACCTATTAGTTAAACTTAATCACTTAAACTAATGGCTAAACCTAATGGTTAAATTCAGTGACTTAAAGTAATGTTTAGATCTAGTGCTTAAAATCAATGATTTAAACTAATGGTTAAACCTAATGGCTAAACCTAGTGTTTAAACTTAATGACTTAAAATAATGCCTAAACATAATGGCTAAACCTTGATTAAATTAAATGATTAAATTAAATGGTTAAATCTAGTGGTTAAATTTAATTGATAAACTTAATAGCTAAATGTTATGGTTAAACATAATCGTTAAACATAAACTAAACCTAATGATTAAACATAATGACTAAACTTAAGTTAAACCTAATGGGTAACTCTAGTGGTTAAACATAATGCTTAAACTTAGGTTATATCTAATGGTTATACCTAATAGCTAAATGTAAACTATATCTATTTGCCAAATTTAATGGTTCAACTTAAGTTAAACTTAGTGCGAAATTTAGCGACTAAACAATATGACTAAAATTTGGGTAAACCTAATGGCTAAATTTAAGGGCTAAACATAATGGCTAAACTTAATGGTTACACCTAATGTTTAAAATTCAGTAGGTAAGTGGGTGGATAGAGAAATAGATAATATGTAGGTAAATAAATAAGAAATACAAAAGTGAAAAATATATGTAGGTGGGTATGTAAGTAGGTAGGTGAAAAGGTATAAATAGGTGGGTGGGTGGATATAAGTAAATAAATAGTTAACTAAATAAATAAATGGATGAATAGGTAAGAGGTAAATACATAGGGTAATAGAACATGTCACATTTGACTAAAGATCATTGGCCATCTTGATTAAATGTTTAATTTGACTAAAACCATTGGTCATTTTTATTAAAGATCATTGGCCATTTTGACTAAATGCTCCACTTGATTAAAAATCATTGACCACTTTGGCTAAGGTTGTACAACTTGAATATGTGTATTTAGTCAAATAATTCAATATAGTCAAGTTGATCAATCAATAAATACATGTATCATTCAAGTTCCTAGCCTTTAGTCAAAATAACAAGTTAGTCAATTTGAACCTCTTAAAAAACCATGAATTGTAGTAATGAGAGGATCATGTGATACCTTAAAGGAACATCAAATCATGAACTACTATACAAAGGAAAATCAATTCAAAACCATTTACCCAAACTAATGGAATATGTCATGGGTACTTTAATGTAAATTGGGTCAATGACATAAACACAAAAAAATTCACATTTGGATATGTGTTTATTTTATCTTCAATAGCTATAAGTTGGACTAGCAAAAGGCAAATAACCATTGCTTTTTCTTTCACCAAGACAAAATACATGGCTTATACATTGGTTGCAAAAGAAACCATTTAGTTTTATCTACTCCTATGAGACCTAGGTGAAGAATAAGTTAAGTCTATTGTCATTCATGGAGATAATTAAAGTGCCATTGCATTGGCTAAAATTCCCAAATTTCGTTCACATTTTAAACACATTGAGCTACAATTTCACTTTATCCAAGCCAAAATTTCTTCTAATGAAATTCAGCTAACATATTGTTATATTGGAGAATCAAGACATGGTTGCTAATGTTTTAACTCAAAGCTTGCCTAAAAAAAGCATGATTTTTATTTTCAACATGTCAGCATTGTTTCCTTTTCACCTAGTAATACAGAATGAAATTTATCCCAACTTAGCAAAATTGTTAAATAGTTAGTATAAATTTAGTTGATATGAAAAGACACTTAAGAACATATTGGTTCCCAAGAGCTATGACTCTTCAACACTTTAAAAGGGCACACTGGATGAAACTCCAATAGGTTTTTTTTGGGTCTTTTTGTTGGGAGGAACGTGTTAATAAAAATTCTAAGTTTGCTTTCATAAAAAATGTCTTTCTTTTCTACAATCCAATAGGCTAATGAATGTGTTGATGATACCACTCCATGAAATGAATCACATATTTAAATAGTAAGATTCATCATTCGACGTTTGAATTAAAAAAATCAACACATTTGGGCAAGGTACAAAAACCATGCCACTTTTGAAGTTTCTTTTGTTCCTCAAGTTGTTTATGGCAAGGTAGTGGCAAAGGTGATTAAATTAGAGTGTGCATCTGCAATTGAAAAGTTGATCTTTAAACTTAACAATCATTTCCCCTTTTATAAATTGATGGATGCACTTAGGATAGTCTATCCCCAATATTCATTGGGCCTTGACCCTAAAACTTCTTTTCAGCTACACTTAAATGTGATAAAAAAATGTTTATTGTGTGCCAAAAAAATGTCGTCTTAAAAAGGTTTTAATTTCATTAATTTTGGACCCAACTACTCTAGATATGCAATAGTTATTTACTTGCTTTGATAATGAAGAACAACTCAAAGGGTTCAATGCCTAAATTTTGTTCCTTAAACCTTTTCACATACTTGTGGAAACAATTAACCACATGTTAAATTGTTGTGCAAAGTATGTCAAATTACATCAAGTCAATTGAAATTGAAGTTGTGCAAGTTTTTAGCTCTATGGAAAATTAATGATGTTTTAGTACATTGAATTTTATGAAAAAAAACTAAAGAATTAGTTGACAACACATAATTTGGATTTGTTCTCATTTAGACAATTTGTTTGTTCAAAAGTTTTAAATTTTTTTTGAGAATTTTCCTTATGATCAAATTATTGACGAATGGAGGGTTGCCCAAGTTGATATGCAATTAATGTTATCTCTTTTTTTTACATTGGAAACATTAATTGCAACATTTTTATTTTGCAATTGAACCCATTTCCCTTGTGTTTTTTTGGTCACTTTGTCATTTGTTGCAAATTTTTGAAATTTTTATTTCAATTATGAAATCTTACTAGGCTTGTTTTTTTATAAGTTGTAACTTGTGAGATGATGAACTTTTAGGTCTTGGTAAAAGTTTTAGTTTATGGTGACTTTTGTTTCCATGATCCTAATCACTTTGCCTTGAACCCTATTCAATTCTACAACAAATATTTTACATTTCAATGTTGAGGATTTGGCCCTAACATCCATGCAATAAGGCTTAAATTCTAACTTTTGGAGGTTGCAAAAATTATATAATACTGACATTGTTGTTTGTGTTGTCTACTAATGTTGTTTATATGTGTAGGTTCACCATGTGCTATGATAGGCAGGACTAGATTGGTCAAGGTTCAATTCCTTCACATGGTTATTTGAGGTCAAAAAATTCAAGTCGTCCATATGTATATAAACAAAAATGCAATCTCACTAATGAAATAACTATTAGCTATTCATTTTTGCACATACATCTATTGAAATCAAGGTCACCTCACCAATGCAAAGCTTTTTTTAAAAAAGGATGATCACTTAAAACTTCTCTCCTTATTTTGCAAATAGTTAACATTTTGACAACTCTTAGCTTCATGTAGCCAAATTGTTGCCCAATGGGCCCACTATGTAGTCAATTGGGCAACATGGGGAATATGAAAAACATAAACATTCATACATACATTCACAAGTTTGTAATGTGTCAATTCAATGCATCCATTTTCCATTGCAAATGCATGCTTCATTTTGGAATTCATGTCATACATCATTCTTAATGTATGTGCAAAGATTGGTGAAACGCTTGACATGAAAACAAAATCATGTCTACATGTTTTGCACTTATTCCGAATCATCGAAACTGTTGCCCTTTCCTGAATTTATGATACTTGGTGAGTACCTTCTGGATACTGATCACGTATCACAGGGAAAAAATTGAAGACAACAATAGGAGTTTTGAAAAATGAAAAATGCTTGCCCCCTCCAAGATTGTTATGTTTTTTGAAACACTCATCCACCGCATTATGTGGTGTAATGTGCCCTGCAACTACAAGAGAAAAAAGTGGCCACATTTTTATGAATTACCACATCTTTTACCAAACGAAGTTAGAACAGATCGTAATTGGAGCCTGGAAGCATCTCAAAAGCTTTGATGCGAAGCACATAACATTTATTTTGCATTAGTATGTTTTTTTATTTCACAATTTTCAGAGCTAAGGTGATATTGATTTTATAATGGATTTTGTTGCTGGAAATTCAAACAAATTACAAAAATTGGTTTTGAAAGGAAAACTCAGTTGAACCCTTAATGTGTTCACACTTCGGCCAACGGCACAGGCTACACTGTATGAGTGAAACACAATGCACATAACACTGGCGTGAGAAAGTTGAATTGCAATAAGTCTGTTTGTCACCTTACAATCTTTTTTTGACAGTGACGTACAATACAAATGTAAAGTCAGAATTTTGTTGGACTTTGTGAAAGTTTGAACACATTAATATCAAGTTTGAAAGCAATACCTATTCATGGACCATGTGTAATTCAAACAAACAAAACAGGAATGAGCCAAAAATATTTTGAACCTAGCGTAGCCAGGAGGCTGGGTCAAAAATTAAAGCACAGTTTACGCCATCTATACATGTAATATGTTTAATCAGATAAGGAGAAGGCCTAACAGTTTCCTGTAAAGCACTTGGAGAAGTTCCTAGTTTATTTGGAAGGCACCAACTAAGCATGGATGAGGAGAGATCTTATACCTATTCCTTAAGAGTGATAAGGATATTACATCGTCACAGACCAGTTAAGGAGTAGGCATAAGAAGCCTCTCCCTTCTATGCCTTGTCATCCAAAGATCTACCATCCTGCTCTAGGCCCCTTGTTTTGAGAATGCCCTCATCCTAGGGCTTTACCATACACATTTAATCTGGGAAATGTTAAAATTGGACTCTGAGAACTCTGATTTTGTCTTAGAACAGAATTTTTGATATGTTAAGAAACAACCCAGAAAAGGATTTGGGCTTAGGTACCTGTGTAGGTGCTATAGCTGGTTCACCCAAGGCCCTGCATCCTAACCTTGGAGCCATGACCTCCATTCAAGAAAACGCATGGATCTGTAGGTATAACATGTCTGTTTGGAGGGTTGGATGCTGTACCTCTCCATCGTTTTGGGACCCATTTTAATCCATCTCAGGAGGCACAAGGGTCAGGCAGTTAGTCACTAAGGCAGGCTCCATGCACAAATTGATCACAAGACCATCAATCCATCATCAAGGGGTTGAAAGCTAATTATTCCCACATACCGAATGGTTTGAAAATAAACTTGGAAAAAATCAAAGTGTCCACAAATAAACTCCATTACAATAAAAGGGTTAAAAGTTCACTATTCCATAATCACCAAAAAGGGTTTGAAAATAAAGTCAGAAAAATAGACTTGTGTTCATCACCTTCAACCCTTTTCTTCCTCCCAATGTAAGGATCAATTAGTGATCCCTTACCTAGAGATAGACAATCACATGTTGCCAAAGGCTCTCTCTTTCTCCTCTCTACACACACACACAAAAGATAAGCAATGATAGAGCCCAGATAACTTAATCATGAGATAAACTTTTCATATTCTAAGCTGATAATTTTATACCCATTTGACACCCACCTCATGCCCTGAGTTAGTCTTCAAAGTTCATACCCTCCTCAAGCTGGTTCCAAGTTAGAATCCTCCCTCCCACCTTCCTTTTCATTACCTTTCCCCCAACACGTGACTCATGTGAGAGGGGATGCATTGATGAGAGATCACTAAAAATGGGAATGTTGATCGCTATGGGGTCAAAAAAACTGATTGTGGTTTGGAGTTTGGACTGACATAAGAGCTACTCATTATGTCCTTTATGGTGATTTGCTTGGCTCTCATACCAAAGGGTGGGACTCTAGCTAAAGGTTTGGGCCAAAGGAGGATTTAAAGGAGGATTCTATCTCATATCCGATCCCTTAAACCTATGAGAGAAGAAAGGAGACTAGGAAGATTGATCTTGCAGTTGAGTCTAGGACTCTAATTCAGGTACAGCCAGAATGACATTATTAACTGTTACTTGTTGAGTAGCATCAATGATCACACATGTTCAAAAGCTTGAGTGATATAGAACAGGATAAAGAATAGGCAAAGAGTATGTCCAGACAAAAGCATGTTGAATGCATGAAGTGCTCTCTATTGGCATGGGCTGATTCATCATCGCCATCAGTGATCTATCTAAACAGAGAAAAAGAAGCACACTGTCTGATCATGTAACTTATGTGTTGAATTTGGATGCTTTTGTGTGTTGTGGAAACTGCCTCTCACCTTATCTATTGCTGGAGCAGGTGGTGAGTTAAATTAAGCATCTGTTTGTAGCTTTTGTAGTGCTACCACATGCAATCCCTCCGGCATCACCATTTATTGTGAGAGTAGGAAATGTATGAAAGCTAGCCTGAGCAATGAAGTGGACTTTTTCATTCACAATAGCTTACCACAAGGAACATGTTATTGCCTTTCAACAAACAACCATCTAGGTTCTTGGGCCAATTTTGAGTCCATCAGTATGTAAGCCAAAAGAATGAGTACCCAGTGAGTTATGAAATGAATTTCAACAATTAAAAATTCATACTTTTTATTGTCCTCATTCAAAGATCCACAAGATCTCGCTCCATTTTTCCTACGGTGACAAAGTACCAGAGAGCTTAGTGTCCCAGTATGTTGTTCCCACAAACTTAGTCTAACAACGTTTGGGATAAAAGTTTTAAATCTGTCTTTTTCATTCAAATCCCATTTGTCATGTTTTTGCTATGGTTCTACACTACAGAATCCTATAAATAATAGATCTTGTGAAGTACTTTGTACAAGTTTGGGATCATTAACCAAACAAGAATGCACAAATTTTTGCCACATCGTTTAGTTTCACACATAGATGGGACTTTTGAAATAACTAATAGGGGTGAACTTTATTAAGGGCAATTTTAGCACCCTTTAACACCTTATCCTGGCTCACTCCCTTTACCCCTTTGGAGATTTTCAAAAGGGGGAATCACAAGTTATCTCCCAACTTTTAACTCGTCTACCCTTTGATTCCTAACTTCTTACCCTAAGGATTCTCTTTCCCTTTTCCTCTTATCTTGGCAACAATAGAGAAGGGTACAACCTAATGGTGTCCACCTAGTAATATCCCTCTCTTTTAGATCTTTTAGAGTTTCTTCCTTCTTTATCTACTACCTTTATGTTCCTATTTCTGGTTGCTACAGACAATCATTTCACTCTTTCCTTTTGGTTATTCTTCCCTACCACCCTCCTTAACCTGTTGCAACCATAAATTAAAATTATTCATACAAAGGTCATTTCACAAGGGTTATGAAAAATTATTACACACCAAAACATCTCACATCATTCAAAGTGAGGCTATAACATAGTTCTTCCAACTTAAAGTTTGTCCACTCCCATTTCTAACTTAGTTTTACCTACTCCATAAACTCTCCCACTTCACTACAATCCTATCTCCTCCTATCTACTACTTCAAAGCTTTCAATACTAACCAAAATGAAAACAACCCCCTTGACTTTTGCAATACACATAGTAGACTTGGTTCCGAAAGTTGTTGAATCTAGGTAATTCCATGGCCGTTTGGATTTTTTCCTCCAAGGCCCTTTGTTTTCCCTGGACTCTTCCTAGCCTCAACTAATAAGAACTTCTCCTCTTCTATGGTGTTCTTTTCACATGTTTTGGCTTGTTCCTTATCCCTTGTTTTCTTCTTTTTCTTGTCCTTTCGGGATCTAGTCTCTTCCTCCTCTGATGAAGATGAAGATGAAGATATGGATGACAAAGAGGATGAAGTAGAATTCTAATGTTTCCTCCTGGTCCTAGACCTGCCACTGGTCATGTCATCTTCTACTTAGCTGGTTGATTCCACTGCTTCTTCCAAGGTATGCTTGGGCATACCTATGATGAAAATTTTTAATCTTTTTCATAACCCAACCAAAATATTTCCTTCAAAAATGAGTCCTAAGCTTGAGGAGGAACAAGGGCACTATTAGGCTTGATCAACCGCTCATAATAAACCTCCACATCTTCTTCATGTCCCATGTGAATTGTGCACATCTTCTGGTAGACCCTTTCATCGGTTTTGACCATTCGATACCTCTGCCCAAATGCAACCTTCAACTCGTCCCATATACTCGTGGGGAAGTTGTTTTCATACTTGGAGTACCAATCAAAGGTGTCTCCTCTTAAGGTGCAAGGAAATAATCTTAATTTGTCTTCCTTGATGCGCCCCCCATTTGCCTAACATGTTTGTTCAAACAACCTTACATGGGAGTCAAGATTTCCCCCTCCTTGTATGTCACCCACTCCATGTTTTTTCTAAGTTGGCTACCCATTCCTATAAGTGGATAATACTGGAATGATGGCCTGGCTATGGAAAACAGATGGGATCCACCTGGGTATTAGCCATAGAATATGAGTTGTTAAACCCTAATTGGGTTATATTGTGGGGGGTTGTTGGGCAAGTTGGTGCGAGATGGCACTTTCCAATGGACCTTCCACCTGTGGAGCATGTGTTACGGTCATTGGTAGTTCTGTAGGGGTTCCCCAAGAGGGTATATATTACCTCCAACTACTCCTCCTTGGGGTCGGTGATACTTCACTGTTGGGGTGACTGTCACTAGTAATCACAAGTAAAAGTTTTTCATCCTTAATCTTAGGACCCCCCCTTCAAGGACTACTTCATTAATTGCCTCCCTTGCACATTGCTTTTGTTCTTTTTCATGTAGGCATGCTTTTCGATTAAACTCCCCCAACACTACTTCATCCATCACCAATCGTCACCTTTTTTTCGTTAAAAGGTTCTGCACTTAAAATATAATGTAATTTTACCTTTTTTTTTATGCTTTCAAATACCAAAAAACTATTATTATCATTATCCTCCAAGTTCTTAGCTTAATGTAGTTATGTTTATATGTTGTTTGTCCAATTCTACTTCTTAACAAAATTATGATTCGGGGGAGTTGTCACCATTCCCAAGCATGGTCGCCAAAAAAGTATTAAGCACAATTTTAACACCCCTTAACACCTTATCCTAGGTCACTCCCCTTACCCCCTTGGAGATTTTCAAAAGGGGGAGTCACAAGTTACCTCCCAACTTTTAATTTTTCTACCATTTGATTCCTAATTTCTTACCCTAGGGATTTTCTTTCCCCTTTCCTCTTATCTTAGCAACAATAGAGAAGGGTACAAGATGGTGTCCAACTTAGTAGTATCCCTTTCTTTTAAAGTTTCTTCCTTTTTTATTTACTACCTTTATGTTTTTATTTCTAGTTGTTATAAACAATAATTTCACTTTTTCCTCTTGGCTACTCTTCCTTACCACCCTCTTTAACCTGTTGCAACCATAAATTAAAATTATTCATACAAAGGTCATTTCCCAAGGGTTATGGAAAATTATTACACACCAAAACATTTCACATCATTCAAGGTGAGGTTACAACATAGTTCTTCCAACTTGGAGTTTTTCCACTCCCATTTCTAACTCAATTTTACCTACTCCATAAACTCTCCCATTTCACTACAATCCTTCCTCCTCCTATCTACTACTTCAAAGCTTTCAATACTAACCAAAATGAAAACAACCCCCTTGACTTCTAACTCCTAGGATAGCCCTGCTTCCTATCTATATCTTGTTCTTTTACTTTTGCAAGATAGTAGACCACTACTTGCTTGCTCATAACCAAGAAACTCTAACTTCCTCCCCTTTTCTATTCCTAGCCCCCTTATTCCAACAAGTTTAAGTACCTTTGTTTAACCTCCATTAGCCACCTCCCACCCACCATGTTCATGAGTTCCTCCCCCTATGTCGCCACAACTACCACTATTTGAAGATCTTGCCTCCATTCTCCAACAAATGTTGACTTAACCACTCGTTGAGAAGCTAGTTAGTTCATGATGTTGTAGCCTCCCACCTTCATCCTCCTTGCCTCCTCATGATTGCCAAAATCTCCTACTTCTACCATCATCACTCCCTCCTTTTCACAACCTCCTTCCCATGCTCCACTCATCATTCAAAAAGAAGAAAAAGAAATCAACACTAATTCCTTGTTTCGTAACTCCTTGGAGGTGCCACTAATGATACCTTACCTTAACCTTAATTGCTTAAAATTTCTAGGAAGCCTCTTCCCCCCTACATGTACCTTTTTATCGACGAGGTTAACTAGTCTCAGACAAGGATGAGAAATCCAACCTTGTCTTTAAGCAATCGACCTACCTTCCCCTTTTCTTAACCAAGCTACAATCAAACTCTACTGGGATAAGGGCATGCCTCTTAACCTAATCCCTTAGACTCAAACTTAACCCCCAAAATTTCCTTATCCATCCTAGGCTTCCTAATCAAAACTAGGTTAAGCTAATTTGAACCCAACAAATTCAAACTTGATTGAGACTCTTTTAGTTTCCACCCATTCAGCTACTACTTTGATGTTGATGCCCAATAATCTCATATTTGAGTTGGCCTAATGTCTAATGTTGAAATAACAATTGCATGAAATTTCTTTGTAATCAAAAGTAATTTATTTAGGCATTAATTTATAATCTTCAAACTAAGTAATCAAACAATGAACACTTTATGTATTAGAAATAATTTAACTCTATGGGGTTCTAGGAAGATTAGTCCAAGATGTTCATGGTGTCACTTTGCTGTACAACATTTGTTGTTATGTTTTACAAACATCATTACGAAATTAAAATGACAAATACATTTCCAAACAGAGGATAGGATCATGAGCAAATGCACTAGTTGGTGTAGTGCTATCACAATACAATAAATTTATTTGCTAAATTGCTAACAGTTTCACAAGGTATCTTAAACCCAATTAATTTTTTCACCTTGAATTGTAGTGGTCTATAAAGTTACTATGGGTGGTTTTGGAAAAAGAAAGGTGCAAGGGTTGATCCATAAGTGCGCCTTTAACTAGGTTAAAATAGGTGGACAATCCAAAACAGTGACAATTTCAACTTTTGGAGTGGGGATGGGGGGCAAAAGGTGTTTGGGGGATACATTTTTGGGATTTTGAGGGTGGATGAAGGCATTTGGGTGGGGTTTTTTCTTTCTTGAAGGATTGGTGGGAGGGAAGGGAAGGGGTTTTTTTTCTTTTCCAGAGTAGATGGGTTCAAGTCCTAAATATTAATTTTCATTGTTGGAGGTTGTTGGAGATACTTGGATTTATCCCAACATTTGTAATTTTTTTATGGTTGGGTGGGGGTTGATGTTTTGTTTTTAGAGTTTAAGAAATATTGGGTTGAGCGAGCTTTTCATTTAATGCCTTTGATGCTATATGTGGGGAGAGATCCCATTTTTGCCTTTTTTTTCAATCTTATTTCACATGACAAATTCAAGTTTTTCATTTCATTTAAGAGTGTCAATTGATTTGAATGTCTTTTTAGGGTTTTTGAAAGTCCCATCTCATTATTATTTTTTGAGGGTTCATTCCACTTACCACTTGTGAAGTTTATTTTATCAAATTCTGACTCAAATTTGTCTAGTGGTGAGAAGGAGTTGCTTAAGGAAATTGAGGCAAATGTTGGGATTACAATGTAGGTTGCCATCATTTGTGTCAATACTTGGGAGTATTTCACATTAACAAAGCTAGAGGAAAAAAGTGAACAATTAATCAACCCCAATGTAGGTGTGTGGGACATCTTGGTGACCATGCAAGCCATGTTCGGTTTGTTTAAAACTTCCACCAATTTCACTTTAATTTTTTTTGAAAAATTAGCACAACTTGTGGTCCTAACCATTATCGGTCATGCAAGGTCCACATGGGAGCCATATCACATTTCTAGGCAACCGTCCAAGTTGGCCTTAGAATAATGTTTGGTCAACTTGTGGTTCCAACCATTATTAATCATGCAATGTCCACATGGGAGCCATATCACATTTATAGGCAACCATCCAAGTTGGCCTTGGAATAATGTTTGGTCAATTTCATCTTGTACATGAAATTTGATAATGTTATTATATGACAAACTTACAATATCACAAAATTTCAATAGAATCTATGCAACTGTGGTACAACAATATGTTTTTGCAAAATCCATGGGCTTCAAAGTGTAAAAACAACATGAAATATATATATACTAGTTTGAACCCCATGCCTGATGCATAGGTGTGTGTGTATTTGATAGAACATTACATATGTGCCAAAAAGGTATATTATGCAGTGATGGCCAAGTGTTGTAGGCGACATGCAGTAACTTATCAAACAACACAAAATGCTTTCCCATATTTCTGGTTGAACAAATCACAAAATTTGTTTTTAAAAAATCACTAAATGCAAGTATGCCAAAAAAAATCATGTAACACTAATTTTTCTAATGTTTGGAAAAAATTATCCGAACTATAGAAAACTGGCAAAAACAAAAAAAATTGTCCCAAACACTAAACTTGTGTCCAAATGTGACAAAGTATTTTTTCCTACCAAAAAAAAATATTCATTTCTCAAAAAAATTGCAATTTTTTTCTTTGAGAAAAGGGAATTTGTGAAGAAAAATCCTCTTTTATTTTCTTGACAGTTCTAACTCATAATTTTTTTGAGACAATTCACCATGAAACAAATTGGTTAGATTTTGGGTTGGGTGGATTATTTTATTTTATTTTATTTCCAATTTGATGACATCCGTTAAAAATATTATTAATTTTCAATTCACTATATATATGTGTGTTCCACTCTTTCTTCGCCCCGTCAGAGTAAACAGACCATGACGGGATAGATGGATGATCAGACAAATGTGAAGCATCATTTCATCCATTTGTCCCATCATTACAAGGCTTTGACATGTGTGCCATCTCTTCCTATTGCTTTCTCCGTCGCACCGCATCTGTATTCCATTCTTTCTCTGCCTCGTCAGAATAAACAAACCATGATAAGAAAGATGGATGACCGGACGGATGGATGACAAGACAAATGGATAAAATGATGTTTCACAACGTCCTTTACTATATGTAATTGCTTCTATACAAGTGATGTGTCTTTTTTACTTATGTTGTTTTAATGTGAAATATGTACAATTTACATTTAAACTAAATTCATGCAATTGTTGTGATATCATTTTGAATATAACTATGCAATTATTTTGTATTAAATATGAACATTCACATATGTCATTAAAAAAAAAAGGTTTTATTTTTTTGAATATTTAAAATATTGAATACATACAAATATCATTCATATTAACCATAGCACAAAATTTGTGCAATTTTTGTACAAACTTATGAAAACTGGATTTTCAACAAAATGTGTACAAACTTATGAAGTCTGATAAATTTATGATGTAAGTATGATGCTTTCATGTGAAATTGAAACAACAATGCAATAAATGATGATGGCATATTTATTACATTTTGCATTAGTTTTGTCATTGTTGACTAGCTCTAAGCCCACTATGAGGTTTAAATATAGGTTTAAGGTTTTCATTTTTAATTTATGTTCATGTTTAAGGTTTAAGGTTTATGGTGTAGGTATAAATTTTAGGTTTTTGGGTTTTGATTTCAATATAAGTCTTAGGTTTTAAGGTTTAAGTTAAATAGGTTTTAGTTTTAGGTTTAGGGTTTTAAATTTAAAATTATGTTTAAGGATTTTGGTTTTTGGTTCTTTTGGAATTTGGTTTAATTAACTTACAACATAATCATGCATGTTTCCAAGTTAAGGTGGATTGGGGCATTGGGGGATTGAAATCCAAATGGAGAAGGCTAAAGAAATGTCTTGATTTAACAAAGGAAAAAGTCAATCACTTGTTCAAAGCAATTACATTACGAACAAACTTCTTATATAAGCATCATCAAAATCTCACATTTGAAATTATTGGTGAACACCAAAATGAATGACCCAACAGAACATGGTTGGGATGGTGACTATTGATTATAGGTTTAACAAATCTTTGACCCTAATCTTTGACTTTGCATTTTTTAATTGCCCTCAAATTGGCTATCTTGAATGCATTTTTTTTAATGCTAATACTTACCTACATCACAAATTTAACATGCAACAAATTAATATTGAAAATCATGTGAAGTTCGTCCATTCATAGCTTCATACATTTTACACACGAATATCATGCATTGAAAACACATTTAACACATGGATAAATGTGTTGACAAATGAAGTATGAACCTATGAATGAACAAATTTTGCACAATTTTCATTATTATATCGTGAGATGTTAAGAATATGATGTATGCCTTTAACAAAGCCTTTTGTTTCTTCACATGAGTTTTAGTTTGTTGGTGATAGTGACAAGGCTCTTTGATTGTGATTGCAATAGCTCTAACTTTGTCATTGGCCTCTCAATCATTATACATGTAGATGTGGCAAAAGGTAGAACTAATGACCCTTCTATATCATCTTACATAAGGCCAAGGCTAGGAGAGGGATGATAAGACGGACTTGTTATACCTTCCACCAAGTTTTGTTGCTTCTTCAATACATTCCATGTTGCATGTCCATTGATTAATTTGAGTTGTGCCCAAACTTGGTCACTCTACAAAACAACTCTTTCTACACCCTCCTCATCAGTTGTGCATGTCTTTAGCTCCTTCAATGTATCTCATAGTCTGTCCTTTCGACTTTGCTAATTAGAGAACTACGACTTGTTCTCGGTAAACATCTTTCCAAACTTGGTGCAGTCCATCATAACTTCATGTGATGTACCTCCATACCTCCAATTTTTGTGGCTGTTGAGATTCACAAAGAATAAAACATTCATTGTCTTCATCCACCTAGGACACAGACCATCAAAAAAAATGAGTCAAACAGCACAAACAATACTATATGCAGCTTATGCTCTTCTCTTCTACACAAGAATGTGAAGGCAAGGCACCCAACAGAGGTGTTGGGTTTGGTCAGGCATGAGCAGACTGCTTATCATGAAGACATTTCCGTTTCAAGGCAGAACTAGGGTTACTTGGACCTCTCTTCCGTTCTAGAAAGTCATCTTCCCCTGCATGACAGTAATGTCAGAATTCAGTACATGTCCAGTCTCTCACAGATTGTTGCTCAGAATTTTCTACAGCAAAATATCATAATTTCAAAGTACTCAGTTTGTCAGGCATTGCTTGTTGAGAGTGAAAGTTAAACCACATTTGAAAATAACAAGAATTGAACTGTAATTCCCATTACCCATCATGTCATCCCAATATGTCAAATGTGGGGAGATGTTCACCTGTGGTTGTACGGCGAAAGCAATGCAATTTGTTTTCGCCACTGTAAATCCATGGCTATTGTTGTTGGTAAAATACCCTCAGAGAACTTGGAGGAATGGTGTACACTACAATCAAGAAAGACAGATCACAGATATGGTTGATCAGCAAACCTACAACAACACTTGGCACAAGTATGCACAAGCAAATCCCTACATTAAGTAAAGAATCCAAGAGAAACAAATCTTTGCACATAATTCTTCACTGAAGGTAAGCTTCTATTTCATTTGGTAGGCTTGTTATGTCTTCAATCAAGGACATTGATAGTCTCTTACAGTCTCAATAGGTAAGGTACAAAGATATCTTGGACTAAAACATTGACCAGTATTGGAGCCTATTCATATTAGGAGATAGATCTCCCGTGGAGAGATGATGGCTGGCAGTTTCTTTGTGGTCTTGGTGATCTTGTTCTTTTGTTTTCCAATTTGGATGGTGCTCATGGAGCTTGTGCAAATTTTTGGTGAAAGTGCACTGAGGAGATGAAGTGGAGGCTATGGTGCAGTCCTCAGGACAAGCTTTGAAAGAAAGACTAGGAGAGAAAGTTCCTTGTGAAGATTGTGGTTCTGAGAAGTGTGAGTGTGTGCCATTTATTTCTGGCTGCAGCATTGTAAGAGCATATTTGATTCAGAGATATTGTGGCAACATGCATTTGATGCCTTTAATCCATTGCATAAGGGTCTGAATGGACAGTGCGTTGTGAGATGTGAAGTCAGGACATATGTTTATGTCTTCCAAACTTATATCCCCTCATGATCTGGTTGCATTTGAAGTTTCATAGTATCAACATAATTCAGTTGGGGTCATTCAGACTCCCTCACAAAGTAGCCAAGACCAAAATACTAAATTTACTACTGGTTATTTGAATTGCTTTGAGGCAATGAATGTTGATCACTGAAATGTTCTGAGTGCTTAAGACTTTGATACAGTAGAAACAAGATAGATCTCAGATAGAAGCATGATGGTTTTGCAGTAAGTCACAAGTTTTTTGTGTGGGAATGGTTTATGCCTTGGTACCTGCATTAGTAAGATCACAAAGGAAATTAATGGCACAAGCCAAGAGAGAGACAGTGGTTGAATGTTCAATCTGAATGTCTCATCACTGTAATGTTTGTGAGTGCTTGGATTTTGCTGCAATAAAGAAAAAGTAGAGCTCTAAGGATAAATACAGAAGCATGGTGGTTGCAGGAAAGGACACATTTTTTGTGTGGGAAGTTTCAGTCTGCATACCCACATCACAAAAGAAATCGGTGAGAGAAGGCTCAGAGATACAGAGAGGTTTTCTTTTGGGAGCAGGGTAAAGTTCATTCAGAGTGCTTTTGTTGTGCACTGTGTTACTTTCCTCTTGTTATGAAGTTAGGTTTGTTGATATTTCACACATTCTGCTCTGGGTTGAACCTCTTCTGAATGGTGGATGGCTGTACTGATAAACCATCAGTGTAATCAGATGTCACTCATGCTTGGGAACTCATTCTACCAGGAGAATTGTTCAGGCCTCATGTGTTTTGGATTCAGCTGAGTTTCCATAATTGAATTAGGAAGTCACAAATGCATCTGGTATTACTGACTCAGTATGATTAATCATGTGGGACTCAATGTCAAAGCCTGCTGGTGAGAAATGATATGTGAGCTTCTTGATGAGTTGATGATAATCTAAATACTCTGCGCTTGGATGAAGCGCTGAAAGGTAATCAGAATAACAGAAAACGTGATGAATAAGAAGATTGGATATGTACTAAGCAAAGGAGCAAAATGATGAGTTTGATCTCTGCATGGAGACCTCCTTGTGTATGAATATGGAATGGTGGTCCCTGGGGGACCATACCAACACATCCAAGCAACATGGCTGGGCCTCAACACTTCCTTCTTCCAGGAGACCTCAACTGATCTCCAAAACACAAGTACAACTTGTATCAACGAACCCCCTGGCTCCTACAAAGACTGCTTTGCCATGGAAACCCTTCATAGTCCAGCACTGAAATTTATGTGGTTTTGCATACATGCTAAACCCTGGACTCCACTACATTTTTATATACAACCTTTTAATTTTCTTGCAGCAAAGTTGTGTCACCTCAACAGCCAGATGGAGCTTACAACACTAGCATAACTCCCAAATTGGGAATTAGGGTTTAGTTATCCAGGTAGGCAAAAACATCATGCATTGCAACTGGATACTAGTTTGTCAGGACCCCTCCTTCATCCAGCATGTTCAACCCCAGCTGACAAGCATCACTCAATGGACTCAGAACAGCAAAATCATTCTGACTTACAAGCATGTGGTTCTTGTATAGTCCAATAAGATATCAGCAAATCCTAGCAAGAGAATGTCATTCAATGCCTCAATATTGACTAATATTGACACATATTCTGCAAAATCACTTCCAAAAGAGATTGAGATGAAGACATTGATGATGATGTGGAGTTTCTTCACCCATTCTTGCAAGACACTTGATGATACCACAAAATTAAGATTTTTGCGACACAGTGACCTGACTTGCATACTAGTAACTGAAGAAGCACAGTCCTCTTTACAGCACAACTTTTGAAGATGTACATGGTACATTTGAGTCTAACAACTTCAGGTAAGGTTGGAAAGCTAAGTACATAGTGATCATGTGCATGCCAATGTATTGGATCATAGGATTCTTCATTCATCTCTTATGATACATTTTCAAACCATTTAAAGTCACATAGGGTTGAGAAGAATCCAGTGAAAGAAAGTTACTCAACATATAATGCTACATGAAAATGAATATGATTATATGCCAAAGCACCTTATTCCAAACTCCAAAGATTATTCTAATGGATTCCAAGTGAAGGAAATAACACTGTTGCTCTGAGATTGTGTTAGTGACATCTAACTTTATATTGCAACACCTGTGACCAGAAAGCTCTTCTCACACCAACACAATCTCACAACAATTATCTACAAATTGTTGAGGATCATGATCTATGAGCAACCATACAGACCAAAATAAACAACATAATAGCCTTTTAGTGTTTTCAGATGACACTAAGAGTCTTTCAGACTACTGACTGTCTTTACTACTTGTCTCCAGAGCCAAGTTTTCAGACTATTAGTGTTCTCATGACTCTGAAGACATCTGACTAGCAAAGAATTATGCTACATGAATCGAGTACCTAATAACTGCTGCTTTCTCATTCTTGAACACTTCTTAAAGACCTGATCATACAATAAATACAGATGCTACATGCTGTTTGCGAACACAATGGCATGAGACTGAAAACTAAATGCAATGTTGTTACTTAAGCAAGATTATCCAATTGTTGCAGTATGATCTAATTCTCGGATTTTCTGTCACTCTAAACAGAGAGACACCTCCAAACTCTGTAGTGAACAGCTAAGTGTGTGTGCACTCAACATCTGTAACCATCTTGTGGAGCAAGTGGTCAGGAAAACGGAACTCAAGAGTTATGCCTTTACCTGTGGATCTATTGAACATGGTCAGGTGCACAGAAGCCGACACAAACCAAGTCACATCCGTTCCAGCCAGCTCAGGTGCCGAGGTCCATTCAATCTTCTTCGGAAATTGCTCTTCAGTGAATGTCATACTGCCATCACTGTTGAAAGGAAGCTTGAACATAGATGTAGCAGGTTTTCGTTTGAATATGGAAACCTTTGTGCGCTTGGGGTCCGGATAGGTGAATTGTACTCCAGCGAAACTTTGAAGATAAATTGAGATCCTCAGGTCTCCTCCTGGCACTAATCCGGCGTTTTCAACTTTATCACAGCAGAAGAGGACTCTATAGAAGTGACGGCAACTCCTGGGTTGGTGATCCCTGTTATTATACTCACGGAGATGCCTATTGTTCAGGTTGATGAAATGTCAAAAGGCTCGTTCGGTCATGATAACCCTAGTGCCATTAACGGTACTTGTCGTTCTTCCACTTCTGGCCTGATAGACAGTATAATGTGTGAAACAAGGGCCCGAAACAAGAGGCCCAAGAGGTGTGGATGTGTGTGTGTGACACGAATGGCAAATGTCGACCTGGTGTCACAAGGTGTTGGAAAGCTTGGCCTGGTGATCCAGACTCGTTTTCATTGGATTTGTGTTGTGAACTGGCGGAGGACTGAAGCAATGCGTCCAGATCTTGCAAGCCTCTCAACACACGCTCCCCAACCTTCACAATCAGTTCAGGTCTAGGTTGGAAATAATAGAGTTATGCGTAAAGTCAGGAAAAGACAGCACCAGTACTCTGAGTTAGGTCATAAACAGGGTGAGATTTTTAAAAAACCTGCCAAAAAGTACATTAGCATTCATTCAAAGGGGTGAAACTCAATTTTGATGCTTTTCCGAGTTCCACCCTGTCTTTCTTTTTTCATGAGCGCCTCCGCTACTGCTACATATATTTTCACTGCTCCTACTTGTATAGGTACTATAATTCCCCTCGAACCTTGTGCATTAAATGCTGAGTTTCAGCATTTCATACTGAGTTTTAATAAAATTTGCCTACTTTATGGATACCACTAAAATAGGGGTCAGGGGAGGAAAGGAAGCCCAAAGACAGCGTGAAGTCAAGGTGAATTTTCGGATTTCTCTATTGACTAAAATCGGTATCCAGGTCGAGAATCACCTCCGCTCTCTTTGAAGGAAGGATGGAAGTTGGATGGATAGCAGCGGCCGCCATGACGCAATAACCCACTGCGCAGCACACCTCTCTCTCTCTCTCTCTCTCTCTCTACTGACGCACTGCACCCACACCTCTTTGCACACGATGCAATCTTCTTTCACACTTTAGGGGGGCTAAAAAGAAACCCCCAGCTGGCTCACCAACTGTTTGACGCCTGCACAAAATTGTATACCATCCGCAATACAAGAGGACAACATAAATACTCTACCTTCGCAAATTTCTGGAGTGTATTTCTAGGCTCAAGGGTGTGCTCTGACGGTCGGTTCTGATTTATGAACTTATGACCCAGACATGGGGCTCACTAGGGTTTCGAGGAAGATCCCTAGCAGAGTTTCTTTTACACGTTAATTTTCGCCAAATATCGACCTGAAAAATATGATTTCAACCCATACAAAGGATTTTTGTGTTGAAAAAATGGTCCAAAATTTTCAGATTTTGAAGATTTTTTTTTCCAAATATTCACTTAATTTTTATGATAAGTTCCAATAGGTAGCCAAGAATCGGTGTTTTTCTTTTGTGGCAGAATTTCTCAATTTGGCAAAAGAAATTTCCAGAAAATGAAAAAAATAAACCTGAAAATTTTGTAATTGAGGGGGATTTTTTTCGCCTTTTTTTAAAATAAAGTTAATTAAACTAGTCACATCTAGACCTAGGCACTTCCTAGGTAGCCATTTATAATAGAACTTTTGTAAAAATATTATAGTCCACCTAGAGCATAGAACAATTGTCATTAAATGTTAGTTAATGCTAGAGATCCTCAATAGTGAACCTACTTGAGGAATTTGAAAAAGAAAACCCTACCAAGAATATAGAAGGATCTTGTTTTTTTCTACTTTCATATCTATTATGTAGCCAAATTGGCTAAATCATTTTGGATGATGGTCATTTTGACTACATCCCAAATCCTTAAAAGAAACCCCAATCCCCAGGAAATGGGAAGGTTTGTGAAAAACCTTAGAGGCAATTTTTTTTTGTGGTGAATTTTCACCACACGGTTAAAAAAAATGTTTGGTGAAAGGCCTTAAAGATTTGACCCTCAAGATTTGATTAAGTTGCCACAAAACAACAACATGAATGAACAAAATAACCATCCTATTGACTAATGATTTTAATCATGTGTTGTCTGCATTAACCAACCCCCTTCATTGGATGTCAAAAATGTAATTTGCAATGGGTTTCCATCACCACTCCATTCCTTAGAATGTGACTCCCATCATCAACATTAATGAAAATTCAAGAACATGCCATCAAATCGATCTACGATTTTAAGGTTTTAATATTTAAATAGTAGGATGATTTTTTGTTTGTTTGCTTCGAAAGATTTAATTTTAAATCCTTAGATTGGACAAGTGTTAAAGACAAAACACCAACACAAATTGAAGAAAATTACAAGAATTATCAAACAAAGAAGTCAATAATGAATAAGAATTAAATATTTTTATTGTTTAAACAAAGCGTGATGCAAGTTAAGTATAAGATGATTTTTAAAATACAAAAGGCACAACTTGTGTTCATAAGATTGAAGAGTGATATTATTTTTTCCTTTTATGATACTATCACATGGAACCTTCTAAAAAAGTCATTAACCTTTTTTAAAGGTTTTCCAATTAAGCTTTCTATAAGTCTATATTGAACAACATTCTAAGAACTTGTGCAAATCATATTTTCTATAAGCAGCTTTCACTGACCATGACTTTTATAAGTTTTTGCTGACTATTTTTTTTCAATTCATATTTTAAAAATTTCTATCAATTATTTTTTTAGACAGTTTTCTTTTGTAAGTTTTTATTGATTTTACATCTTCTAAAAACTTCTATACCTATTTTTCATGGATTTTTTTAATACTTGTAAAAAGTTTCCGATCATATTCTCTCAACGACCCTTTTAGAAACTTTCAAAAATTTCCAAGCATATTTTCAAAAATCTTTTTGAAAACTTCTAAAAGTTTTTTAGCATATTTTTCAAGGATCATTTTGGAATATTTAGAAATTTTTTTTATAGTTTATTATTTGTGACATTCCCCTTCCTTTAGCAACACGTTCCACAAAAAACAATGGAAATGAATCATAATCGAAGAAAATCAAAAATGTGTTACATAATTTTTATTAAATAAGATGTTTATCATTCTCAAGGTAAAACATTCAATGGTCCTCACAACCAATGATAATGATCAATGTCTTCTACTGAAAACCAAATAAAAATAATTACATCTTCATGTATAAAACATCATTCTAATATGGCTTCTAAATGGTCATCATGTGTAAAGTTTGACTTTAAAAACGATTATTAGACAACAAAGAAATTCGTAAAGTCACCCTGTCTTCACCCTGTCTTTCACCCCCTAACCCCTCATTTAGTAGTATCTGCAAAGTAATGGAATCTCAGAATGAAATGTTGAAACTCAGTGCGAAATGCAGCATTTAATGCACAAGGTTCGAGAGGAATTATAGTAGTTGTACAGGTAGGAGCAGTGAAAATTTATGTAGCAGCGATGGATGTGCTCAGGAAAAAAGAAAGACAGGGTGTAACTCCTGAGTTTCACTCCCTGTTGAATGCAAATGTATTTTTTTGCAGGGTTTTTTTTAATCTCACCCTGTGTATGACCAAACTAGGTACTCACCCTATCTTTTCCTAATTTTATGGATAACCCTAATGAATCTAATTAATCCTTTAGCATCTTTGTGGTCCAAGCAATTATTTGTTTTGAAGTCATCAACAGGAATTCCTTAGTTGAGATAATCGAAGTGTTTCTTTTGGAAAATTTGCAATCAAAAGCTTTTATTTTCTAAACGATGTGACTTCCATTTCATGGTTTTCCATGACTTCATATGAATGATTAAAAATAATTTTCTTATCATTTATATAATATCTGAAAGTTTTTGAATTTTCTAAAAAAAATTCCCTCACTTCTCTTGGATGCAAACATTCTAAATCCTTCTTGGGTACGATTTTCAAAATTCTAAAACCTCCAAAAAGGTAATGACTAAATTATTAAATAACACTTGAATTTGTCATCAATCTAAATTTAAATGGATATTGTTGATGAAATTTTCAAACCTATTGTGATGCATTAGTTATGTTAAAAACATGTTCCCATGTATGTGTGTTAAGATCATATCCATGCAAATGGATAAGGTATTCCAAACATACACAAGAAACTCACAAATCCAAGATTTCTTTGATCTCAAATTCTTCCTGACCATCTATTTTGACTTGTGGAAATGACCAAATATGTTTTTCAAGAATGGTAGATTCATGAAAAGGTTCAAGAATTGAAACATGGAATATCAAATGAATTTTCATTAATCTTCAAAGTTATAATCAAAATGAATTACATTTGTTGTTTTATAATCCTCAAAATTGAATATGCCCATGAAGGCCATCTAGAAATTATATTTGAAGGATGTTCTACAAATGAAAATGCAATTGTTTTTTCTCGGTCTTTAGTAGAAGGTGTTGGTCATTATGGTTGTTTGTGAAAATCATTAAATGATTTATCCCAAGAACAACAATTATTTTATGTTGTAAAACTTATGTGATATATCTTTAACTTTTACTAATTATGATTCATTTCCACTATTCTGTATGGAATATGTCATTAGAAGGGGGGTAATGTCACAAACAACAAACTATAAAAGATTTTTTTTTAAGGTTTTTGTTAAAATCCTCAAAAAATGTGCTTAAAATGTTTTAGAAGTTTCCAAAAACACTTATGAAAAAATGCTAGAATTTTATTTTATTTTTTCAGAAAGATCTTTGAAAGAATATGATTGGAAGTTTTTTTTTAAAATTAATCCATGAAGAATAGGTTTAAAAACTTCTAGAAGATATAGAATTAGTAATAGAAAATAAATTGATAGAAGTTTCTAATTCTAAAATAATAGTTGCCGAATTTTTTCAGAATTCATGGTCGACACAGGTTTTTAAATGGTTCGTTTAATTGATAGAAATTTTCAAAAGACTAATGATCTTTTAAAAGGTTCCATTGACTAATATAAGGAGAGGTCAAAAGAGCACCACCCTTTAATCTCATCAATACAAGTTGTGCCTTTTTTATTTTCAATTCATCTCATGCATAGCTTGCATCTTATTTTGTTCAAGCATTGAAATTGTCTAGTTTTTGTTCATAAGTACTGAATTCCTTGTTTTTTTAAATCTTTTAGTTTTTTCAAGTTGTGTTTTTGTCTCTCCTTGACACAATATATTTTTTTTGGCCATAATTGTTTCTATAAAACATGCTAGTATGTTAAAGCTTATGAAAAAGTTTATACAAATTTCAGATTTGTTTTAAGTCAAATTTGCATAATTAGATTTGTAAAAATGTATGACTTAGCTTTTTTTTTGAGAAAAATAGACAAGAATGGAATAAGGCTTGTGTAGATAATAATCTTCAACCAAGAAAATTAAATATTTTAGTGAAAAAAAAAAAAAAAAAATTTATTACTTGAAATTTTTTTGCTTAAGTTTTCTTTCAATTGCACTAGTTGAAAATATCAACATTGCAATTATAATTTTGATTACAATTTTGCATACAAAATCATTATGTTCCAAGAGGTTTTGGAACGTCACTTGAGACGTTGTTATCATATGCTATAACAAATAAAATATAATCAAAATTAATGGGAGAATGCCACATCATCTTATTTAGCACATTTTAAAAATAATTCTTTGAAGAAGCCAATGTTCTAAGGTTTCATTCTGGATTTTTTTTCTATTTGTGAATGCTTGTGTTCTGAACCAGGTCAGTGGCCATCAGTTTTTTTTTTAATGCATTGCTATTTGCCATAATTATTTGTTTTAAATTTAAGAAAAATTGAACCCAATAGTCCAAGTCAATTTGAGTGATGATGATTCTAAGGTTGCTTTTGAATTGGGTTTGCTTGCTTTCAACACCAAAAAGGAAGTATGTGATGGTATAAAAACTTTCTTTTTTTTAAAAGAAAATATATAGAAAGGAAAGTTCATAGGGTACATTTGTGATACAATGTACTAATGATACCATGTTGATTCTCATTAATCTTACACCCCTAATAATTTTGAAAGAGGATTACATGAACTTTAAGCATGGAAATCTTGCCTAGTTTAGTGGAAAATGTTGAATCATTAGTGAATTTGCATTTTATATTCTTATGTAATTCTAAAGTGTTTCATTTGCTCGTTTGAATGATATAAGGAATTGGGTAAAAAGCGTTGATTGAATGCTTTTAACTTCAAATGTCCTTAATTATATGTGCAATTAGACCATTCATTTTGAAAATGCATGGAAACCCATATATTAATTATTGTGAAAGCTTGGTATTGGAAAGAGCACGACAGAACATGATTTAAGTTGGCTGACACCAATTTATTTTGATCATGCTTTTGATTCATAAGAGTAATTTTTTTTTAAAACTGAATAAAAATGTTTTTTATTGTATGAAAAAGGGCTAGGTTGTATTTTCATGACAATTGGATGTGTTATGAGGTTGTTTGGATAGTCTATTAGTATCCAATTTTGAAAATGTCATAAATAATTGTTAAATTGTGACTTTAATGCAAAATTTGATATAGTATAAAAATAATATATAGTTAAATACATGTCATCTATCTATGAAGGAAAGTAGTTTGTTTTGTTTGGACTTATGAGATTCACCTAACCGGGATGCTTCAGATTGCATGCTTGGTCTCTTTGGAAAGCTCTCAAGGAGGAGGGGTGGATGGGCTTGGTTCCATGACGTTTGGACTTGTGGTGCAAAAGTTCTTCAATATTGAATGATTTCTTCACTTGAAAATTAAATTAAAATAGTAGCTGAAAATTTTCAGAGGAATTGGAATGTGCCTTTGGTGTTGTTGGAAAGAGCTTGATGAGCAGGATTAAATGGAATTTATTTGGTAAGATTTGGATTCAGAATGTGGGAGATATTGATTTTGAAGTGATTTTCTGCCGCTGAAAATTCAAATAAATCCCAAAAAGCCAGGTTTTGGAAGGAAAAATGAGTTGAGGACGTGGTATTAGCTCATATTTCTAACCTTTTAACATGGACTGCACATAAGGAGCATATTACCTTTCAACTCCCCCTGTGCCTTTTTCAGTACTTTCAGGTCTGTAATGTATGGAGTAGTGTGTCCAATAAATATCAGAATGCTTGGACAAAAAGCAATGAATGTGCACCAATGCTTCCTGTCTCTCTGGAGCAAAGCCAGTGGATTATGGCTTTCCTCCAGAGAGACAGACTACCATAGACTGAGGCGGTCAAAAATGCCCTAACTGACACAATAAGGTCAAAATCACTGAGCCATTGCTTAGTTGAGAAACTAAGTGTTTTCCTGTATTTTATTTATTGGCCTTGCGTACCAAGGCAAGGGTATTGTGTTTAGATTCATTATAGAGTATAGTAGCTTAAGGATTTTGGCCCCTAGGTAGTGGTCTATTTTTATACCAGGATTGTTGAAAGATAACATTTTGGCTTGTCTTCAAACTTGAGATTAGTTATAGAGTTATGATATCTTGAAAGATTTTGGTTTCTTTTAGAGAATTTTATTTTTTTGAAGATTATATTTTTTCATGGTGAATTATTTGAATTTCCATAATTCCACCTTTGCCTTAAGATACTTTTTTTAATGCAATTGGCAAGGCCACAGTGTGACACACCCCTTGTTTTCTTTGGCATGGTATGCAACCATTTGAAGCCTGTTTCAATTAGGGCTTCCAAGTTTAAACCCATTTTGGAGAGTCCCACTTTGGTGAGAAATTCACATCACCAGGCAAGATCAGATCAACCCCAAAAAGTTGAAATACATTTTCTGTCAAAGCAGCCAGGACCATCTGGTAGTGAAAACTAGTTGGTATGCAGCACCAGCAGCCGTAGTTGATTCAAACTTCAAGCCTGAGAAATCCAAACTTTGGGTCAATGCATCTTAGAGACATGTGCATGATCACTTAATAAGTTAGGAGCAGTTTTATGGAAAGACAAACTTATGGAATACTCAAAGTAGAGGAACTAGACAAGACCGCTTCCAAGTCCTTGTTAGCTGGAAGACTTCAGGGTCTGCACTCGCACCAAGAAGTGTTTTAACAATAAGTTACGCTATATATCTGTGGACAAAAAACTTGCTCCAATGGTAACTTGTGGGAGCTTTTTACACATCCCCTTCTATTACGTTTTGTGTTTGATTTGCAGATCCAGAGAAAGGAGGATGAACCTCACCAGTCCTTCCAACATTGCTGAGAATAGTTACAATCCCCAGAGCACAAGGCCACCATGCATGCTGCACAACTCTCCAATTTGAACAATGTCTGGGAATCTGTTTCTACTAATTTGAGGATGACCCAGGACCAAAAACCCAGACTCTAAATTAGTCAGGTTTAGGATGCTGATACATGTAACATGCTAGTGAGCTAACGTATGTAAAAAGCACGTGCTGGACGACCAGTGTAGAGGGGTCTGGTGGCATCTGGCAGAAGCTATCGTTTGGCTCCGTTGGTTCAGGAAAGATACCCTTACATGAAGTCATAATAACTATGCCCCGGATTGAAATATGACATGGCCTCTTTGTCCCAATTTTGTCTGGAAACTATTGTCCAAGTATTGGTGAAACTGTTGCATACACCCTGTGGTATGTACAGTGAATAGATAGTAAGGTTTTGGGAACATCAATGGGGGAAAAACTAAAAAAACATAGCACATATTGATGACACCTATTTTTGGAAAGAACTGACTTTGGGACTCCAGCTTGGCCACTTGATTAAAATGATGCAACAAGCATCAATGTTCGTTTAGGAAATGATAATTGTGAGAATTCATTGGAACATCAATGGTCCTTTAGGAAATGATAATTGTGAGAATCCATTGGGAACATCAAATGAGGCAACAATTTAGCATGATATGTACCAATGGTAGTGTTGTTTTATGTCTATCTTTAATCGCACTTGCCCTAGCAACAACTACATGGATAGACAATCATCATACAGCTACTGAAGGTCCAAAAAATCCCAAAACTAACATCTACTAGAATGAGTTGAAGGGTTATTACACTACTAAAGGGGGTTCAAATTGCTATGTTAACCTAGGGAACAAAACGATTTTCCCACAAATGTTTAAAGAAAGCTTGACTGAAACATCTTGTGATAAGTTACAACTTTGCGTATAGGGTACCATCACCGAACACAGGCCTACAACCAAACACCCATATAGTGCCTGGCATTGTTGGTTATAAAACAGTCACAATTGTATGAGCATTTTGGATTTTGCTTATGACCAAACGTTCGAATATGAATAATCGTGTTCAGGAACTTTTGTGTGTATGATCAGGATGTGATTTTTGTGTTCAGTCATAGGCATAAAATTAGTCATGCTTGCACACTTTTCAGTCCATAAAGAGTGTGGTGGGGTTTGGTGATGGGTGGTGAAATGACCAAAAAATTGTGAAAAGTTGAATATCAACAAACACAAAAGGGTTTGGTTTTGGGAGTGCAACGGGTTGGTTTACAAAATCCCATATTTGGGCTAGGAAAAATTAGTTTGGTGATAGGCCTTAGGGTGAAGGGTAAAATGAGAAGAAACATATAATGCATTGTTTAAAGTGTTTCTTTTAGGGGATGGATTAAAATGGTTTTATAAAATCCCAAGTTTGGGATGCAAAAACAATGTTTGATGATGGGGTTTATGTGGAACATTAAACAACACACAACAGACCATAAATATGTAAAACCTCATTATGTTCTATTGGGTCTTGAAATTAACACATTAAAACAAACAACATTTCTAAATACCCCCCAATTTTGTTGTGGTTGCATTCTCGCCAAATCAATAACAAGTTCACAAGGTTTTATGCATGTATACAAATAATTTTTTGAAAATTCATTTCCATTCTCGCAACATGTCAAATCTGCCAAATAATGTGACTTTCAAGTCATTCATAGAAATATGAAAAGCATATGGGCTAAATCAAGATTCAAAAAACATCAAAGTAAAGGATCATACATTAGATCTTGAGGTAGTTAAGATAGAGTAGCACATATCAAAGGTCACAATAATCAAGGAAGAAACACAAAAACTTCTAAAACACAAATCTAACCTTACAATAATTAAAGAAGAAACACAATTAGAATAGTAGAAGAGTAAGAATCAAATGTACATGTAAGAAGGTTTGTGATAAATCAACTTTACAATCAGAAGTTTAAAAAGTTTCAATATTATTGTTAGGTACAAAGTTCCATAGTTCCTAGGTAGTATAGTGCAAGGAATCACAAGAGAGGCCAATTTCTTCAAGCATAGAGGAAGTGCAAAACTCTACTCTACACACCCATTGCCTTCACAAAAAATAACAAACCAAAATTTAATTGGGATGATTTCAAAAGTTATTTTGTTTTTATTACTTCTTCACCAGAATTAAAAGCATACACAGTTGAAACTTACACTAACCTTTCAGAATTTATTACTTCTTAGCACAAATTCAAGAAATTTAAGTTCATACTTTTTGTGGGGGTAGAGTGCACACTTCCAACTTGTTGGAGACTAAGGCCATGAGATCCTAAAACACATGAAGTTGACAGTGCCACATAGGAAGCAAAATGGCTCAAATTAACATCTCACACAAGACAAAAAAAATGTTCCTCCTTTTGGACCAAATCTAAGACAAAAACAACATAAAATTAATAGGTGTATTAAAATCACTAGGAGAGGTAAATGAACTAATGAAACATTAGAAGAAACCATGGATGCAATTAGAAGTGGGAGAACATTGTTGAGGCAAACCAATAGACATTAGAACATACCTTGTATATTTTTGTCAAATCACTTAAATGGCAAGACAAGGTTTAGAAAATGTGGGCCAGTAGGTGTGCTCACATAAAAATAAGATGAAACTATAGTAGCTTGTACTCTGTCTATGCAAAAAATGGGGTTGTCAATTACTTTGCAACAATTGAAGATGAAAGTTACAAAAGTAACTCAAATTATAATTACACCATTCAAGTATGGAGTACCAGGAAGTTCTTGGTGGTTTTGGTTCAAACTCCGACACCCAAAATTTAACATTCAATAAGGTGAAGGTTTAGAAATTAATAAAGCACAAGGGCTAACCTCACAGTCATGTGAAAACTTCTATGACAACTAACAAAGTTTGTATAACAAACATAATTATGATGCACATCATATTTGGAACTCACACAAGACAGAGATATAAGCAAATTAATAATCAGGTGCTAGTGTTCTTGCCAAACGAGGCTCATAGCAAGTCTACAACATGATACCAAAATCCAAAAAATGACTAATTGTCAATTACACTATCAATGTTATAGGAGTATCTTTACTAGGCTTCTACATCTTTAAGGGAGAGAAGACACAAAATAATTACATAAAATTGTGCAAATGAAAATCATGGATGGCTATGCCATCTAAAACATGGATGATTAATTTCATGTTCAAGGAATTTTTGTCTTTTTTCAAAAGGTTAGTACAAAGTGGGTTTTGCCTTAATTAATGAGCATTTTGCTCATCTTAGATGGACATGGATCCCATGTCACACTAGAAGCAATTGAAGGGGCACAAACCTTTGGGTTAAATATGATAACTTAACGTAGTCATACTAGCTATACATTGAAGCCTTTAGATGTTGTTTGCTTCAAATTGTTCAAAACAACTTTTAGAAAAAAAAATGTTGTAATGGCCAGTACTAACAATTACATTAAACCAAATAAAAAAACTTTGGCCAGTTGGGTAGAGAAAGCCCTAGACCAATCCTTCATTGATAAAAACATTTTGTCAAGGTTTAAAGTAATAGGGATTTGGCCACTAAACCCTATAACAATGCATGAAAAACAAGCCCTAACAATTTATACACAATTGATAATACAATAGTGAACAATAGACAAGGGGAATATGGAGATTCTACATCCAATGAAGATAATGAAATGGATGAAGAGGAGAATAACAAAATCCAATGGGAACAATATTCTGCTCTAGCATAGTTGATCAACATACCAGTAATAATTCTTTTGGCACATGATAACCTAATTGTTGGTGTGTCTAAAAACCATCCTAGGTACTATGTAAATTTGCATATAATATTTTTAGCCATGAACTAGGAAATTGCAATAGACACAACTAATTTGATTATGAACATAGATGAAGATGCACTAGAATTAGAAGTGGAAGTAACAATTTCATGAGCATAATTCAACAAGGATTAGTAAATGGCAATTTGTTCATTTTGTTTCATTTTCCTTCAAGAAAAACACAAGGGTGAGAACCATTAGTTGATTACTCTCAAAGTCATGTAGTGATTTCAAAAGAATACATGAATAGGTTCTGATAAAAAACACTAGAGAAGGAGGTAGTAGAAATAATAAGAAAAGTTCGAAGGAAAAAATGGATAGAAAAGCAAGCTAAAAGAATGGGCAATTCATTTATTATAGTTGAAAGAGTCATTCATTGAAAATTTGAAGAGCAACTTCAAGCTAGGTTCATATTAACATGGTCAGCTAATGAAGTTAAATCTGTAAGTGACAAGTTTCACGAAAATTTCCAAGCTAGACTTCAAGCTCACCCTCTTGGTTACAAAGGTGTGAACCTTGGTTGCATGATGGAAGTTCATGAATAGGCCAAGCAGCAAACAAGGGCATGGATGCAAGCAAAAAAACATGTTGTAACACCCCTACAACCAACTTAACCATTTAGTCCATGAAAAGTAACAAGGGGAGAGGAAGGGTTCAAGTGCTCAACAAAATAAACAAAAAAAAGTTGAGAGGGTGGGTCGAGTTGGGTGGGAATTCTACATACAAAATATGGAAAGGAAAGTGTTACGTGCACTTGAAAGCTCTAGGAGCTCTGGACTATGGACACAAAAAACAAAGAAGCAAGGGGGAGAGGGAGGGGGGGGGGGGGGGGGGCGGGCAAACCAAAAAAAAAAAAAACAAAAGAACAAACACGTGGCAGCGCTAGGGGTCTGGGATTCCT